>Ga0316222_1001532_pt1 | contig 27694 bp, 23 predicted proteins | sample TBH18011metaG_FD_206008 | JGI IMG/M metagenome (GOLD analysis project Ga0316222, IMG submission 206008) | Freshwater microbial communities from Trout Bog Lake, Wisconsin, USA - TBH18011 | ecosystem: Environmental > Aquatic > Freshwater > Lake > Hypolimnion/Profundal zone | place: USA: Wisconsin... | reverse complement strand
CAGTCTTCAACATAGTGGCGCAACGGTTGCCAGGCGGGTGCTGACAGCCAGGCTTCTTTGCCGGCGGTCAGGGCTTCGGTATCGCCGAGCAGCAAACCGAGGCGGGAAATATATTGGGCAATACCCAGTTGATCCATCGCCTGATACATGCAGGCTTGGGTGAACACGGTGCCGTAGCCGTAGCCGCACACGAAGGTGTTGTTCATGTTGGAACCCCAGGCGGCATGGCGCAAGGGAATCAGCACATTGAGGGCAATACTTTTTAATTCTTCGGACAGCATTGCACCCAGACCGCGTGACTCAACAAAGCTAAAGTTGGCTTCCGTTGTATCCTGCTGGCGTGCGCGTGCCAGAGTATAGGTGTTGTAATAAAACTGGCGCGGATCTTTCAGCACATACCAGTCCTTCAGCACAATCTTGGTGATGGAGGTGTCATAAAGGGCTTGCTCGGGATCCCAGGTCGGTCGGTAGTGCAGGTTTTCGGCAGCCTGAATGTCGTAGCTGCCTTCCTGATAACGGGAAGCGGCTTTGTCGCCAAAACGCCGTACCAGATGGTCAAAGGTGTTCCTTTGAGGCTCAAGGGCAACTGTGCGTAAATCGATATGCATTTAAATCTCCTCGTTTATCGGTTCAGTCAATACTGAACCGATAGTTAGAATTATTTGTCGCTTAGCTCACTACTGTCAGGAAGCTCTCATGCAACTTACGCTGCGGGTAATCAAGGCCTCCGCCTGCCCCCAAACCGTCAAAGGTCCAGGTCGTGGCTTCGTAATCCGGATAAGGCTGATAGCCTCCCATGAACGTCTCAAACCGGTTTCCCGAGGGATCGAAAGCATAGATCGTACAGCCACGCGTAATGCCATGACGAGTTGGACCAATGTCAAGACGGACATTGTTCATTGCGATAATGTCTGCTGCACGCAACACCTCTTCCCAGCTTTCCAGAAGGAAGGAAAGGTGGTGCAATTTTCCGGGCTCGGGATGCTCCACAAAAGCAATGTCGTGAACTTTATGGGAACAGGATAGCCAGATAGCTGCATTACCGCCGCCATCCGGCGTCAAAACGCTTTCCACCAAATAGAAACCCAACACCTCGGTGAACAATTTCTGAACAGCGGCAATATTGGGACCATACAGCAGACAGTGATCCAGACGAACCGGAGCGATACCATTTTCCGACGCTTTGGTCCAGGGAGCAGGATTCAATACTTGAAGACCGTTCCCAACCGCTTTTTTCTCGGCATATAACTCAATCTGGTGGCCGCTTGGAATCTCAAAGCGTACGCGCTCGCCGGTTTCCAGCATTTCCCCGGCAGGAATACGTTCAGTTTTTACACCGTAGGCGCGCAAGTCTGAATCCAGCTTTTCCAGAGTCGCCTTATCAAGCACTTTAAATCCGAAAAAATCGATACCTGCGCGGTCAGCCTGGCGCAAAATAACACTGTGATGATCACGCTCATCCCAACATTTCAAATAGACGCGTCCCTGCGCGTCGCGGGCAGTTTCAACCAAACCCAGCACGTCGCGGTAGTGGCGAACCCCCTCTTCAAGATCCAGCACACGAATTTGTCCATGCCCCGGACGCAAAACACCTGTCATTGCCATTTTTTTCTCCTTTAAGTTTTAACCACTAAAAAAACAACTTTTTCAGTATTACTGATTTTTTCCAACACCTCTTGCTTCAGTTCTTGCCAATTTCTACTCAACATTTTCAACACAAATTTTGATACACCCGGAGGCTTTCAGCTAACCACCGTCAGGAAAGTCTCATGCAGCTTGCGCTGCACATAGTCGAGACCGCCGCCTTTTCCAGCCCCCTCAAAAGTCCAGGTCAACACCTCGTGATCCGGATAGGGATGACGGTCTTCCTTGAAGGTTTCGAAACGGTTGCCGGAAGGGTCCCAAGCGTAAATCGTGCAACCGCGAGTCACCCCATGCCGTGTCGGGCCGATGTCCACCGGGACATTGTTCATGGACATAATGTCGCCCGCGCGCAATACATGATCCCAACTGTCCAACAGGAAGGAGCAATGATGTAACTTGCCCGGTTCCGGATACTCACCAAACGCGATGTCATGAGACTTGATCGAGCAGCTCAGAAAAATAACTGCATTGCCGGTGCCTTCAGGATTGAGGATGCGCTCAACCAGAGTAAACCCAAGAACCTCGGTAAACAATTTTTGTACTTCTGCAATATTAGGCCCGTATAGAAGCAGGTGATCCAGACGTATTGGAGCCATGCCACGCATAGTGTCCGGATTCCACGGCGCCGGATTAGTCAGTCCGCAACCATTTCCGACATTCGTTTTTTCAGCGTAAAGTTCAATAATGTGACCGGTGGCAATTTGAAAGCGCACACGCTCGCCGGTTTCCAGCAGATCCCCGGCAGGAATACGTTCTGTTTTTACACCGTAAGCGCGCAAATCGGCATCCAGCTTTTCCAGCGTAGCCTTGTCAAGCACTTTGAACCCGGCAAAATCAATTCCGGCACGATCGGCCTGCCGGAGAATCACGCTATTGTGATCCAGCTCATCCCAACACTTTAAATAGACTCGCCCTTGAGCGTCTCGGCCTGTTTCCACCATACCCATGATGTCACGATAATGATGCACACCTTCTTCAAGATCCATTACCCGAATCTGCGCGTGCCCCGGACGTAACACTCCTGTCATTGCCATTTTTTAATTCCTCTTGATTTCTAATATAAAATTACATCCGCCTTGTCAGGACGCCTGCTACACCCATTCGTAGCCATTCTGTGTTGCTGAAAAATTTCACTGTCAACATAATGCGGCATTGTAATTTTTGATTCAGCCTTCAATTCAGGATGAATCCCGGAGGAGTCCAATTACTGTAATGACTTGCTCTATTCGTAATTTACGCCCCATGTGAAATACATTCCAATACTTTGCAAGCCAGAATCCCATACCTAAAAGGCATGAGTAATATGGATACCTGTCATACACCGGTGTATAGTAGATAATTATGGATCTAAGACATCTTAAATACTTCATCGCAGTCGCCGAAGAATTGAATATTGGGAGAGCTTCCCAGCGGCTCTATATTTCCCAGCCGCATCTAACCCGCCAAATTCAGCAACTGGAAGAAGAACTGGATGTACAGTTGTTGCTTCGAACTCCCAAAGGCGTTGAGTTAACCCAGGCTGGCACAACGTTTTTTGATGAAGCTCGTAACATTCGCTCCCTGATGGAACAAGGAATCGAGCGAACCAAGCGCGCAAGCCTCGGAAAATTGGGGAGACTGGATATTGGTATTCTCGGCACCGGAATACTGAACTCTATTCCGCAAATATTGCGTCAATTTCGTGATACGCACCCGGATGTCAAAGTCGTTCTGCACACCATGTCCAAGGCGGAACAAGTCGAAGCACTCCGGCAGAAACGCATCAGTATTGGCTTCCACCGCATGCCACTGATTATTCCGGACATCGAAAACCTGTTGATCATTAACGAAAAACTATTTTTAGCCATTAATGAAGATCATCCACTCAGTCAGCATGAGTCTGTCTCTTTCATGGAATTGGCGAAGAATCCCCTCGTGCTTTTCCCCCCTGAAGCCCGCCCCAACTACGTCGACCGAATCATAGAACTTTGCCGGGACAAGGGATTCGTACCGGAAATTTCACAATTGGTCGGCGACGTTATTACGGGTGTTTCGCTGGTTGCCGGAGGATTCGGTGTAACAATCGTTCCGGAATCGGCAACAAAACTTAATTTACCCGGGGTGGCCTACCGCCCGTTTTACGACACAACCTCTGCAACCGTTGATTTGAGCTGTATCTATCGCAAGGATGACCAATCCGCGATCTTTCAGGATCTTTTGGTCGTGATCAAAAACTTTAGGGACCAGCGTTCCGGCAGCTAAAGATCAACAATACCTAAAAAGTATAGGTTAATACAAATATAGTATTGGAAAGTATTCAGGTCGAAACTTAGTATGCAAAACTATTGATGCGTACGATGAAGACGCACTTATATAAAGCCTAAAAATTTACCCATGAGCGCAACCGAATTACAGTAAGCACAGTGATCGATTAAAGATGGAATTCCCCATGAAATTCATGGCCTTCCCGGTCAGTCTTAGCACCGTAATTACGCATGTCGTCTCCCAAAAGATTTTAGGATCTATGGAATCAGGATTGCTGATGGGGCATTTGAAAAAATATTTAATGAGGGACGATTCGACGAATTCTTTCCCTTGGGGCTCACCCCAAAATTTGTGAGGAACACATGAGTTTTTACACAGTCACTATTGAAGATACCGGGGAGTCCTACCGCAACTCCGATAAACAAACTGTCCTGGATGGCATGGCCATGCTCGGCAAAAAAGGCATTCCTGTCGGATGCTGTGGCGGAGGTTGCGGTGTCTGCAAGATTGAAATCATATCCGGCAGCTACACCAAGAAAGTAATGAGTCGGGAGCACGTAAGCGTGGACGATGAAGCCAGCAACCGCGTTCTGGCTTGTCGTGTATGGCCTACCAGCGACCTGCGCCTCAGAGTGCTGGGCAAGATGAATAAGAATGTTTGTCGCTCCAACGCGACAGCTAGTGAAGGCAGTTGTTAATAACGTAGGTAATATAACAAGGAGATTAAAATGGCAATGACCGGGGTATTGCGTCCGGGCCACGCTCAAATGCGTGTGCTGGATCTGGAAGAAAGCGTCAAATTTTACAAGGATGTGCTTGGTTTGGTGGAAACCGGGAGAGACAGTCAGGGACGCGTCTACTTCAAAGCTTGGGACGAGCGCGATCACAACAGTTTCATCATTCGCCAGGCTGACAAGCCGGGACTCGACTTTTTTGCCTTTAAAGTCGACAGCAAGGCAACTCTGGAAAAACTGGACGCTGATCTGATTGCATTTGGCGTCAAGACTGAACGTATTCCTGCGGGCGAGCTTCTCGAAACCGGCGAACGCGTACGTTTCCCGATTCCAACCGGTCACGTGATCGAGTTGTATGCCGAAAAGACCGATGTCGGCAACGGCCAGTCTTATGAGAATCCCGAAGCCTGGATACCTGCGGCCGAGCATGGCATTGCACCGACCCGCTTTGATCACGGCCTGCTTTACGGGCCCGATATCGACGGTGCACGCGAGATATTTGAGAAGGTGCTGGGCTTCTATGTGGTTGAGCGTATCGTGCTGGAAGATGGAAAGACAGATCTCGCGATCTGGCTGTCCTGTTCGATCAAAGCACACGACATTGCCATGGTCCGTCATCCTGAGCCGGGCAAGCTGCATCACGTTTCGTTCCTGTTGGAAAGTTGGGAAAAAGTGCTGCGCGCAGCCGATCTGATGTCTATGAACCGGGTCAAGATCGACATTGGCCCCACACGTCACGGCGTGACACGCGGTACCACGATCTATGCCTTCGACCCATCCGGCAACCGCTTCGAAACGTTCTGCGGCGGCACCTCCGGCTATCCCGACCAGAAGGCGATAACGTGGACAATGGAAGACGTCGGTCGCGGCATCTTCTATCACGACCGTGCGTTGAACGACACTTTCCTGTCCGTCGTGACCTGAGATATGGAAGTCACATCTTCTATCCCGGGAATTACCTGGGAAGCAGCTCACACTGCGGTGCAAGCCGCAGTGCGCTATGCCGAAGATCATGGCTGGAAAATCAATGTCGCCGTGGTTGACCGCGGCGGCAATTTGATGGCTTTCCTGCGCATGCCCGGAGCCTTTATTCATTCCATTGATCTGGCCATAGACAAAGCCTACACAGCGGCCAGTTTTGGCTTTCCCACCAAAGCGTGGATGGGAGCAATCGGTCATGATGACGGCATGAAATTTGGATTTTCCAACCAGCCCCGGCTGATCGTTTTCGGTGGCGGTGTGCCGATTCGCGTTGGCGACGACTGGATTGGCGGTATCGGCGTTTCCGGAGCCTCGGAGAACGAGGACGAAGAATGCGCGAAGGCAGGCCTGCAGGCCCTTGGCCTCACCCTATAAGTTTTTTGCACGCGGAGTAATAATTATGAAACTGATTCAAAACTTTATTAATGGCGAGTTTGTCGGAACCGGCAAGCATTTCGACAAGCGTTCACCGCTGACCAATCAGGTGATCGCAGAGGTGGCCGAAGCCACACGCGACGAGGTTGATGCCGCCGTCCAAGCCGCGCGCGCCGCGCTGAATGGACCATGGGGCAAAATGACCGTCGCCGAGCGCGTCGAAATGCTTTACGCTGTCGCCAACGAAATCAACAATCGTTTCGACGAATTTCTGGAAGCTGAGTGCGCCGATACCGGCAAGCCCAAAAGCCTCGCTTCACACATTGACATCCCGCGCGGAGCGGCCAATTTTAAAATCTTTGCCGATGTGGTGAAGAACGTCCCTACCGAATTTTTCGAAATGGCCACACCGGATGGCAAGGGCGCCATCAACTACGGTTATCGTACCCCTGTCGGCGTAGTCGGCGTAATCTGCCCGTGGAATCTTCCCCTGTTGCTGATGACCTGGAAAGTCGGTCCGGCACTGGCTTGCGGCAACACCGTGGTGGTCAAGCCCTCCGAAGAAACGCCTCAGACTGCGGCCCTGCTTGGCGAAGTGATGAACAAGGTCGGCATACCCAAGGGGGTTTATAACGTGGTTCACGGTTTTGGCCCGAATTCGGCAGGTGAATTTGTGACCACTCACCCTCAGGTGAATGCGATCACCTTTACCGGCGAAACGCGTACCGGCGAGATCATCATGAAAGCTGCAGCCAAAGGCTCGCGCCCGGTCAGCCTGGAAATGGGCGGCAAGAATGCCGCGATTGTTTTTGCCGATTGTGATTTCGATGCCGCGATCGAAGGCACTCTGCGTTCAGCCTTCGTGAACTGTGGTCAGGTTTGCCTCGGCACTGAACGTGTGTATGTCGAACGTCCCATCTTTGACAAATTTGTTGCCGCACTCAAAAAGGGTGCTGAAGCGCTCAATCCCGGCGTTCCGGATGACAAAACCACCAGCATCGGCCCGTTGATCAGCAAGGAACACCAGAACAAAGTGCTGTCTTATTACAAGATTGCCGCCGACGAAGGCGCCAATGTGGTGACGGGTGGTGGCATTTTCGACATGCCGGGCGACCTGAAGGATGGCTGCTGGGTTCAACCCACGATTTGGACAGGCCTGCCTGAAACGGCTCGCGTGATCAAAGAGGAAATTTTTGGGCCTTGCTGCCACATTTCACCTTTCGATACGGAAGAAGAAGTGCTGCAAAAGGCCAATGACAACGAGTACGGACTCTCCACCGCGATCTGGACACAAAATGTCTCACGTGCCCACCGTGTCGCTCACAAGATGGAAGTCGGTCTGGCCTGGGTCAATAGCTGGTTCCTGCGTGATCTGCGTACACCTTTCGGTGGCGCCAAGCAATCGGGTATCGGCCGTGAAGGCGGGGTCCATTCACTTGAATTCTATACCGAGCAGAAGAATGTCTGCATCAAGCTATGAGCGCTCCTAGCCCAGAAATTGCCAATAGTATTGTTGCAGCAGGCATTCGCACCAACTACCACGATCAGGGGAGTGGTGCACCGGTGATGCTGATCCATGGTTCCGGGCCGGGTGTTTCGGCTTGGGCCAACTGGCGACTGGTCATTCCTGCACTCGCCAAACAGGCACGGGTGATTGCGCCTGACATGGCAGGTTTCGGTTTTACCGAGCGCCCTACGAACTACCAATACTCGATGGATAATTGGGTCAAACAGGCTGTGGGTCTGCTCGACGCTTTGGGTATCGAACAAACTGATTTAGTCGGCAATTCGTTTGGCGGTGCCCTTGCGCTGGCCTTGGCGATTCGTCATCCGCAGCGGGTTCGTCGCCTGGTGCTGATGGGCAGCGTAGGCGTTCCCTTCCCAATCACCAAAGGATTGGATGATGTTTGGGGTTATACCCCCTCAATCGAAAACATGCGTGGCCTGCTCGATGTTTTTGCTTTTGACCGGTCGCTGGTCAACGACGAGTTGGCCAAGCTGCGTTACGAAGCCAGCATCCGCCCCGGTTTTCAGGAATCTTTCTCGGCCATGTTCCCTGCACCGCGCCAGCGCTGGGTGGATGAAATGAGCAGCGCTGAAGCCGATATTCGCGCCCTCAAACATGAAACGCTGGTCATCCACGGCCGTGATGACCAGATCATCCCGCTTGCAAATTCGCTCACGCTGGCGAACTGGATACCCAGCTCACAGCTCCATGTATTCGGCAAGTGCGGCCACTGGACACAGATCGAACACTCGGCGCGCTTCAATACGCTGGTAGGAAACTTTCTTGCAGAATAAAGTCATTCACTGCAACTGCGATTCACTGAAGTACTTAAACTAAAGGATCACTATGGACCAGACACTGATTACCCAACTTGGCGACGAACTTTACGACGCGCTGACCCAATGCAAAACGTTGACGCCGTTAACCTCGCGCCATCCCGACATCACCATCGAAGATGGCTATCACATTCAGGAGCGCTTGATTGCCCGCCGCATTGCTGCCGGTGAAAAAGTAGTTGGCAAAAAGATTGGCGTTACCAGCAAGGCGGTGATGAACATGCTCGGCGTCGGACAGCCCGATTTCGGCTGGTTGCTGGACGGCATGATTTACAACGAGGGAGAATCGATTCCTATGGATAGTTTGATTCAAGCCAAGGCCGAAGGCGAGATTGCCTTTGTGCTGAAAAAAGATTTGATCGGTCCCGGTGTTTCCAATGCCGACGTGTTGGCCGCCACTGAAGGGGTGATGACCTGTTTTGAAATTGTTGACTCGCGCATTGAAAACTGGAAGATCAAGATTCAGGACACCGTGGCAGACAATGCCTCCTGCGGCGTATTTGTGCTCGGTGACCGCTTTGTTGATCCACGCGATATTGATCTTTCAACATGCGGCATGGTACTCGAAAAAAATGGCGAAATCGCCTGTACCGGTGCCGGCGCCGCCACCATGAATTCCCCCGTCAATGCCGTTGCCTGGCTGGCCAATACACTGGGCCGCCTCGGCATCCCACTGAAGGCAGGCGAAGTCATCCTGTCCGGTTCACTCGGAGCCATGATTCCGGTTGCCAAGGGCGACAACCTGCGTGTCACCATCGGTGGCATCGGTAGCTGCTCGGTCAAATTTGTTTAATTTTGCAAAGGATTAAGTAATGAGTCAGAAAATTAAATGTGCGCTGATCGGCCCCGGCAACATCGGTACCGATTTGCTCTACAAACTGCAACGCAGTGCCGTGCTTGAACCCATCTGGATGGTTGGCATTGACCCCACCTCGGAGGGATTGAAACGCGCTGCCGCCATGGGCATCAAGACAACCGACCAGGGCGTTGACGGCCTGCTCCCCCACGTCAAAGCCGACGGCGTGCAGATCGCTTTCGACGCCACTTCGGCTTACGTCCATGCTGAAAACAGCCGCAAGCTGAACGAACTGGGTGTACTGATGATCGACTTGACCCCGGCGGCCATTGGTCCATTCTGTGTGCCCCCCGTGAATCTGCTGGAACATATCGGCAAGCGGGAAATGAACGTCAACATGGTCACCTGCGGTGGTCAAGCGACGATCCCGATGGTTGCTGCCATCTCGCGCGTGCAACCCGTGCAATATGGTGAAATCGTTGCCACCGTTTCCAGCCGGTCTGCCGGCCCCGGAACCCGTAAAAACATCGACGAATTCACCCGCACCACGTCCGGTGCAGTTGAAAAAGTGGGCGGTGCCAAAAAAGGCAAAGCCATCATTATTATCAACCCAGCTGAGCCTCCGCTGATCATGCGCGACACCGTGCATTGCCTCACCGAGACGACTCCTGATCAAGCCAAGATTACCGAGTCAATTCACGCCATGATCAAGGAAGTACAAAAATACGTACCCGGCTACAGACTGGTGAATGGCCCGGTATTCGATGGCAATCGCGTTTCCGTATTCCTGGAAGTCGCCGGACTGGGCGATTTTCTGCCTACCTACGCAGGCAACCTCGACATCATGACAGCTGCCGCTGCACGGACTGCCGAGATGTTTGCCGAAGAAATTATTGCAGGCCGAATCACCCTGCAAGCTACGGTTTAAGGAGAACTTCATGACACTCAAAGGTAAAAAAGTAACCGTTCACGACATGACCCTGCGCGACGGTATGCATCCGAAGCGCCACCAGATGACGCTCGACCAGATGATCGCGGTTGCGACCGGACTGGATGCTGCAGGTGTTCCCCTGATCGAAGTGACCCACGGTGACGGTCTTGGCGGCTCCTCCGTGAACTATGGTTTTCCCGCGCACACTGACGAAGAATATCTGTCAGCAGTCATTCCCCGCATGAAACAGGCCAAAGTATCGGCGTTGCTGCTTCCCGGCATCGGCACCGTCGATCACTTGAAAATGGCCAAGGATCTGGGCGTCAATACCATACGTGTTGCCACTCATTGCACCGAGGCGGATGTGTCTGAACAGCACATCACCATGGCACGCAAGATGGAGATGGACACCGTAGGCTTCCTGATGATGAGCCACATGGCGAGCCCGGAAAAGTTGATCAGCCAAGCCAAACTGATGGAAGGTTACGGCGCCAACTGCATCTACATCACCGACTCTGCCGGATACATGCTGCCAGATGACGTCAAGGAGCGACTCACCGCCGTTCGTGCGGCGCTGAAGCCGGAAACTGAGCTGGGGTTCCATGGTCACCACAATCTGGCCATGGGAATTGCCAATTCCATCGCTGCGGTTGAATGCGGCGCAACCCGTATTGATGCTGCGGCGGCTGGATTAGGCGCAGGCGCTGGCAATACGCCCATGGAAGTGTTTATTGCCGTATGCAATCGCATGGGCATCGTGACCGGCGTTGATCTGTACAAAATTCAGGACGTTGCTGAAGACATCGTGGTACCGATGATGGATCACGTCATCCGTCTGGATCGTGACGCACTTACGCTGGGCTACGCGGGCGTGTATTCCTCCTTCCTGTTATTTGCCAAGCGCGCAGAAAAGAAATACGGCATTTCAGCCCGTGAAATCCTGATCGAATTGGGACGTCGCGGTATGGTAGGCGGACAAGAAGACATGATCGAGGACACGGCCATGACCATGGCCAGAGAACGCGGCCTGACACCGGCCGCTTAAGGAGAAATATAAATGAAACTCGATAAAGCAACAATAGACAAACTCGCCGAACACCTTGAGAACTGTGAACTCAATGCTCAAGACACGCTAAAAATCACCGATGATCATCCCGACATGGATTGGGATGATGCCTATGCCATTCAAGATGAGATTCGTCGTCGCAAGATCGCTCGCGGTACTCGGATCGCAGGTCTTAAAGCGGGGCTCACCTCGTTTGCCAAAATGAAGCAAATGGGCGTTGAAACACCGGTTTTCGGATTTGTTACAGACTACGGCGCCATACCAGATGGCGGCGATGTCAAGACAAAGGAACTGATTCATCCCAAAGTTGAACCGGAAATTGTGTTTGTCATGAAGCACGCGCTCAAAGGGCCGGGATGCCACATTGGTGCTGTGCTGGCTGCAACGGACTTTATTATGCCCGGCATCGAAATCATCGACTCACGCTACCGTGATTTCAAATTTGATCTGAAGAGCGTCATTGCCGACAACACTTCGGCCTCCCGCTTTGTTGTTGGTGGGCGTATTCAGAAGCCGGATGCAGTGGATATGCGTACGCTTGGCGTGGTGCTGGAGAAGAACGGCGAAGTGGTTGCGCTCGGTGCGGGAGCAGCCGTGCTCGGCCACCCAGCCACCGCGATTGCCTTACTGGCCAATCATCTGGGTGCTCGCGGCCAAGAAATTCCTGCCGGAGCAATGATTTTATCTGGTGGCATTACTGAAGCGGTTGCAGTTAAAAGTGGGGACAACATCACTCTGCGCGTTCAGGATTTGGGTTCGGTTAGCTGCCGATTCATTTAATTTACAATAAAGGGGAAAGTTATGCCGTTCGCTCAGATTTACCTGCTTGAGGGCCGTACTGAAGAACAAAAAAGAGCCGTCATCGAAAAAGTGACCAAAGCTCTGTGTGAGGCAGTGGGAGCTCCGGTTGAAAACGTCCGGATCTGGATTCACGATGTTCCAAAAACCAACTGGGGTATCGCAGGGCAAACTGCTGCCGATCTGAAACGCTAGGAGAAATACTGATCCACTCCGGTCATGGTGAAATCTGATTAGTTACACAGTTCAGCTGTTTAGCAACAACCCCCTCCCTAACCCTCCCCCGGTGGGAGAGGGGATGCTCAATTAAGTTCAAGCTAAGTTAAGCAAAAAATCAAACTTTTCCTCCCCATGTTTAAACTCTGGCACGGAAAAGCAAGAACCGATGTCCCCTCTCCCCCCGGGGGAGGGTTAGGGAGGGGGTTGTTGCTAAACAGTTGAACTTCTTGGCTATTTAGGGAGTCGAATGATTTTCCCATGATCGGAGTTTGTCTCTGAACAACTTGCCTACCATCGCTGCATCCGAAAGTCTGCCTGAAGAAGGTCGCGCCCGTTTCCGCGTGTTGGGCGCCATCAGTTTTTCTCATTTTCTCAACGACCTGATTCAGTCGCTGATTCTGGCTATCTATCCCCTGCTGAAAGGATCATTCGATCTTAACTTTACCCAGATTGGTCTAATCACACTCACCTACCAGATCACCGCCAGCATCCTTCAACCTGTGGTGGGTCTGTATACCGACAAGCATCCCCAGCCTTACTCTCTGGCTGCAGGCATGAGCTGTACCTTGCTGGGCCTGCTGACTTTGGCATTTGCTCCCAATTACCCCACTTTGCTGCTGGCAGCTGCCTTGGTGGGTACTGGATCATCTATTTTTCACCCGGAATCCTCGCGCGTCGCCCGTTTGGCTTCTGGGGGACAACATGGACTGGCTCAGTCGATCTTTCAGGTGGGCGGCAATGCGGGTAGCGCCATTGGCCCTTTAATGGCCGCCTGGTTCATTCTTCCGAGAGGGCAACAATCCGTTGCCTGGTTTTCGCTGGCGGCATTATTGGCGATTGTTGTACTCACTCAAATTGGTCGTTGGTATCAGGCTCACCAACTCGCCCAGGCTAACCAGCCCAAGCTCGAACCGTTGCCCACCTTCCCCCGAGCCACGGTCATTCGAGGCATGAGCGTGCTGATAATCATGGTATTTTCAAAATATTTTTACCTGACCAGCCTGTCCAGTTATTACACCTTTTACCTGATCAGCAAGTTTCACTTACCGGTGCAAGTCGCCCAGCACTACTTGTTTCTTTTCCTAGCTTCGGTTGCAATTGGTACTTTTCTTGGTGGTCCGATCGGTGATCGCATCGGACGCAGAAAAGTTATTTGGGGATCTATTCTTGGAATAGCCCCCTTCACCCTGCTATTACCTCATGTGGGTCTCGCAGAAACTGGAATTTTGAGTGTCATTATTGGCATCGTACTTGCCTCGGCCTTTTCCGCCATTATTGTCTATGCTCAGGAACTGATGCCGAATAAAACAGGCACCGTGGCGGGACTGTTTTATGGTCTTGCTTTTGGTATGGGCGGGATAGGCGCAGCGGCTCTCGGTCATCTGGCCGACTTGCGCGGGATTGAATATGTGTATCAGGTTTGTGCCTATTTACCGCTGTTGGGGTTGCTTGCAATTTTACTTCCGGAGGTTCGTAGAGAGTTACCTGACCGGAAAATATTTGAATGAGTTGATGCGTGTCATGGCGAACAACAAACCGCGTAGGGAGCAATAACCAACGGGCATTGCGCCGTATGTGTGTTCATGGTTATTTCTTTAAAAAATTGGAGGGTTAGCAACAACCCCCTCCCTTGTAACTCTCCCCCGATGGGAGAGGGGATTACCCCCCATCTCTGTTGAGGGTTGGGCTTTTGTCCCCTCTCCCATCGGGGGAGGGCTAGGGAGGGGGAGAAACCTTCAATCATTCTAAAATATTCAATAACAAATCCTAATACGAAAAAAAACCAGTTCACCTCTCGGTAAACTGGTTTTTCTAATCATCACATACTGGATAGCCTTACAGACTTGCCATCCTTAAGCGTCGATGCGAGTGGGCTCTTTTAACAATTCACCCGCATCCTAAGACCAACTTTCTTAGTCTCCACCGCGCATGTTCTGAACCTGGAACAGGGTTGGGCTGTTTCTCTTCGGATCAACTTGTCCCTTGAATTGACCTGTCGTGCAGTGCTTGGACTGCAGGTCAACCATTGAGAACGCATCGTCAATACCGATACCGGCACCCTTGTTGATTGGCAAGTGATGCTCGGCGTTTGATTTACCAACTGACCATTCCTTCCACAGTTCACCCTTACGGTCATAAATATCGATCGCACCGTTCAGGTTACCCAATTGAGCATCCATATAGAACACACGCTTGCTGATCGGATGATTTGGATTAACCGGTGTTGCTTCCAGAACATACACCTTACGCAACTGCCACGTTCCGTCAAAGAAGCAGGCACCTTGACCACCGAAGTTAACATACTTGTAACCATCGGCTTCAGCAGGCATGTCGTTCGCCAGTTTCAGGTCATTATGGTTCCACATTGGTAGCAATACATTCTTCGTGCCTTTGTAGGTCCAGTTCATGTCGGAAACACGACCGTTGTATCCTTCAAAGTCCTCAATCATCAAATCCGCGCCGAGGAAGGAATCAGTTGCCTGACCCTGTGCCAGACGGCGAACGCGACGTTGGAAACCGAGATAGAGATAGGCATCATCGAGTTTGTTGTCATCCTCAAAACGTTGAATCAACAACTGTGTGTTTTTCAGATCTTGAGGCTCGAACGCTTTAATGTAAATCGCACGATACATACCGGATGGGTTCGGCAGAATTTCAGGCACAGGCGCATCTTTGGTGCGGTGCATAAAGTTAAGGAAGTGGAAGTCCCACTTCAGGATTTTCTCAACTTGCCCGGTCTGCATGTTACGATATTTCCAGTAGAACGGAGAAATGATCGCGCCATCGCCCCAGTTCACACCGTACTTGTAGTTCCAGGCAAGTTTTTCACCTGCATGAGGGTCTTTAAGATCAGGCTCTTCCGGGAAAGGACGACCCGCAATATAACCATGAATTTCGCCCAGTTTTGCACCCAGCTTGGTCTTGTTCAGATTCGCCTTGGTTGCGTCAATAAACGATTTAGAAATGGTAAATTGCGTGGTTGCACCGACCTGAACTTGTGTCAGCCCATCCTTGATAACCTTATAGGTACCAACGGCCAGGACATCCTTGAATTGGTCGACGTTACTCTTGTTGATCGTCACACCGGGAGTTAAACCTGGAAAGGATGGAAACCCATTCTTATAAGGATTGAACGAGCTTTCCACATCCGCTTCAGTGGCAGCCAGTGCTGCGCTGGTCAAACCAGCAAGCAGCACACTCAGCAGCACACTCAGCTTCTTCTTCATATTCATACTCTGTCTCCTGTTTGAGAATTAGAACTTGTAATTCAACTTGAAGTATAAGTCATTTTGGTTAAACGCTGCACCGATAGGGCCAGCACGGAACATTCCCAGAGGTTCTACGCTGGACAAACCTGCCGATTGACCAACCGGACCAGTGCCTGTAAACGGTGGATAAGGATTACAGGAACGACAATCGTCAAAGCGGTAATTGCTGCTGCCGCTCCAGAATTTGTAATTGGCACCAAAAGTCAGCTTCATGGTGTTGGTCACATTCCATTCCACTTGTGGAGCAATCACGTTCGCTGTTGCCTGGAAGTCACGTGCAAAAATTACTTGCGGGTTGATCAAGCCGTTTTTCAGCGTTCCACGAACCAGCATCGTCATTATAAAGTCGTTTTGCCAATCTGGCATTCCAACTGGACCTGCAGGGCCTTGTGAAAGCTCGTGATTAAAAATATGCTGATAGAACACTTGAGTCGAAATCAGAGTAGCCGAAGTTTCGCTGATGAACGGGATAAAGGTCGGACGGTCAAAACCCACTACCGACCTGAACACGTTGTTTTCCGAATACAAACTGCTTCGTGCTGAATTGGCAAACTCTTCACCCTTGGTCAAGGCGCCTTCCATGCGGACGGCAGCTTGCAGATTAGGCAACTGGAAGTCCATCGAACCACCAATCAGATTAACCCTTGGAAAAACCACATCAAAAGCTATCAGTGAATTTCCGCCTGGTCCACCTGTCACACCGGTAAAGGGATTTTGTGCCGCATTCTGAATTGAATGCAATGACGGCAATTGTGAACGGTAAGTCAAAGCGTTCACAGAAAACGAAAGACCGCCTGAGCTCACACCTTCGAATTTCGCACCGAGTTGGGTATTGTTTAGGCTCCAACCAGGTAAATCAACATTCCTAATACCGATTTGATGTGCCCCAAAATTAGTGGCTATCGCTCCACTTGCAAAGTTTGCGACCGTGCCGCCGTTATCCCACAGATTGGCCATACCACGGAAGAAACAGCCCGCATCCAGAATCACGTTCGGTGTGCCACACTGTCCCAGATCATTAGGGCGGAATTTATCAAAATTCCATACCAACTGCAGATTGCGATCCTGCATCGAGTCACTTGGCCCCATGCGGTATTCGGTCTGCAACATGAACATCGGAATCCGGATATCGGACAATTCGTCATAAATGTTGTTGCGTGAATAATCGACCGGGTTCAGCACATCCAGCACGCGGAACAGGTCGGTACGGCCCCATACCACTTGTTGCCTGCCAAGTTTGACAAATAGCTCCTTGCCGCTGTCGAGAGTAACATTCTTTTTAACATACAGTTCACGGATGAAGTCTAGGTGATCATCGAACTCGGGCGCTGCCAACTGTGCTTGCGTCAGGTTACCGTAGCCACCGAAGTTACGGCACCCACGACTGTCCACATCGCAAGGACGAACTGGAACGCCAAATGCCACATCTCCTGTCGGTGTGGGGCCGTATGTACTCTCGCCCAACACAACCAAGCCAGAATTCGGGTTGTTGGTATAGCTGTCAACAAACGTATTATTTGCCAAATGTAAACCATTCGCGACGAAAGTATTACCTATGCCGCCGCCTTGGGGTACTTGCGTCGTATTGTAAGGAGCAGGCAGACCCGGTCCCGCCACGTTGCCCAACATAATCGAGCCACCCGCTGTCTTACCATAATGACTTTGGTTCAATTGATACACGCCATCCCAAGAACCTCTCAGAATGCTGTGTAGTGCCCAACCATCACTCAATTGTTTGTCGGTTTCGGCTTGCAGGGTGTTTCTGAATTTCGAAAGACCCGTGTATTGACGCACTGCCGTGTGGTTTTCATACGTTACGTCGGTATGCGAAGCCGACTCTTGATCACCGCCCATCGCAGGCAAGTCATTACCTTCCGCCCATGCAGTGCTCCCCACTGCGAACAGAAGAGCAAAAGCACTGAGCTTAAGCGATCTCCCGACTTTCCCTTTTTTGTACATAGAATGTCTCCTCTTAGTGTTGAAATACAAATTTAAAGGTGCTGCCACTACTTACTGTTTTCCCCCGGTGTTCCGGGATGTTATTAATTACTGATTAATCATTTTCCAAAACGCCGTCTTCATCGACATGCACGTTGGTTACAAACTTCGGTTTGAATACCACGCACCAGGACGGCACTATCAATACCGCCGCAATCGCATTAACGATCAGCATGAATGATAGCAGAATTGCCGCATCCGATTGGAAGCGTAGATCAGACATGAATATCCACATCACCACACCGGCAATCAGGGTCGCTGCGGTAAAGCTGACCGCATACCCGGTGGTGGCCACGGCATTGATCACGGCTTGCTTCATATCGTGCAGATGGGAGAATTCTTCGCGGATACGATCCATGAAGTACACCGCGTAGTCAATCCCCACTCCGACACCAACCGCAATCACCGGCACCGTGTTGACGCTGATCCCGATGTTCATTGCGCCCATGTAAGCATAGGTCATCAGTGTTGAGAACAGCATCGGCAGAATCATCAGCCAGCCGGCATGCAATGAGCTGTAATAGACGGTAACGAGCAGGAAGGCCAAGCCCATGACTGCAGGAATAATGATCATGTGATCTTTATGCAGCGCCTGATTGCCTGCTGCGGTCACACCGATAATGCCGCCACCGAGTTCGATGTGCAGCCCAGGTACTTCCGCGTCAACCTTCTTGATGCCTTCTTCGGCCAACGCGACTATGCGCTCGATGGTTTCTGCCTTGTGGTCTTTGTAGTAGAACACCATGTCGGCTTCATCTTCGTCCGGGCTGACAAATTCTTTCAGGGCACCGGGAATCGGACTGGAGGCCATGTAGGCAAACATCAAACCGCCAATGTCATCTGCTGAATCGGGTAACTGCATCCAGCGCGGATCATCATTGTGGGTCAGTTTGTTAACCACGCGGACCACGCCCGGAATCGCCTTGGTTCCACCCAGGGTCGGATCTTCCAGCATAAAGGCCTGGAAGCGTTCAATTGCAGCCATCACTTGCGGAGTCTTGATGCCGCCCTTTTGATCGGTGCGCGCAATCACGTGCAATTCCTCTGAGCCGGGGAATCGAGTATTGATGGCCTTGGTCGAGATGTTGTAGTCATGGTTGCGATGCAGCAACGGTGATCCCGGTTCGGATTCGCCGAGTTGAACCTTGCTTACCAGATAGCTGCCGCCAATGGCACCGATCAGAGTCAGAATCAGAATGGAACGGGCACCGCCTTCGGTTCCGCCGGTCAGCGACATGGCTTTACCCAGGAAGTCGCGCACACCTTGGTTGCCGTTTACGTGGACCTTGGGAGTTGGCAAAATTGTCAGCGCCAGAGGAATCATGAAGTGAACGGTGAAGATGACCGAGAAGCCCCAAAATCCGGCTGCAAGACCGAGTTTGTGGTTAAACGGTGCGGAACCCAGCATTAATACGGCAATACCTAGCGCGTCCACAATAATGGCCAGCGAACCGGGGCGGAACAGTGCTTCGAGCGCATTTCGGGCGGCTTTCTTGCCTTCATGAACAATCGCCAGTTCTTCGTAATAACGGGCTACCAGTTGCACACCGTGCGAAGTTGCGCGGGCAGCAATCAGGAAGGGGATAGGGAGTGACAAGGGTTCCAGATTAATACCGATGGCCCCCATGAAGCCGAGACCCCAGATTGAAGACAGGGCAATTCCCAGCAAGGGCAACGCGATTCCGTACAAACGGCGGAAATAGACAATCAACAAGGTAGCCAGCAGTGCCATGGTCCAGGCCAGAATCTGAACGATCTGATTCAGGTAGGTATAAACCCAGCCGGTGAGTACCGGATTACCGGTCACGTAGATTTGATGACCGGGCTTGCTCAGGCTTTGGCGTACTTTCTGCAACGCGGCAAAAGTAGCAGTGTAGTCAATATCGCCTTCGTTAAGCTGGGCCTTGATCAACGCCGCTTTCATGTCCGGCGAAACGAGCAGGCCGTAGATGGTCGGATTGGCAATCACGTCTTTCCTGAGTTGTTCCAGTTCGGCGACGGTGCGGGTCGGTTTCAGTGGATCGTAATAGGATTCCGAAGCAAATCCACCCTGGCTGTCCAGAAATACTTTCCGTGCAGTGCGGTGCGTCAAACTGCTGACCAGGTTGTGGTTAACGCCCGGCAGGTTATCAATCCCCAAAGTAGCTTCGTTAATCAGTGCCAGCGTTTCGTCATTGAAAATGGTGCCCTTGTCGACTTCGACCGACATGACGATCATATTGGCCCCACCGAAGTTTTCCTTCAAATGGTTGTAGACCTTGATGTAGGCATGATTCTGCGGCAGCAAGTCAGAAAAATCGGTAAAGATGCGCAGCTTTGGAACCGCAGCGCCGAACATCAAGGTCACAATCATGACCATTGACAGAACGTACTTCGGATTGCGGAATATCCATTCTTCGCCCAGATGCAGGGCGTGAGTAATTTTGTGGCGAACTTTGTTGACCATGGCGTCAGTTTCTCTCAGTCTTGTTGATTGATACGGTCTGTGTGCTGACTGTGCGCAATAGTCCACCCGGTCCACCGATCACGATGGCAGATTGCCCCGGCAGAGAAGCCGCACCGCCCAGAAACACAGGAACCGGATCGGTATACGCAACATTGGCCCAGCTATTCCCTTCCAGACGGGCGATGATGCCACCCGCGCCCGCACCATAGGGCACGCCGTCACTGAGGAACAGTCGATTCAGCGTCGTATGGGTGGTATTTTCTTGCGGAGTCCAGGTTTTGCCGCCATCCGTCGTATGCGCGATTTGGCCGGCAATACCGCTCACCCAGCCTTGTTTGTTGTCTGCAAAAAGGGAAGAGAGCGGATAGAAATCGCCCGGTATTTTCTCGCCTTTTTTCCAGGTCGCTCCACCGTCTTCACTGTAGACGGTCAGGCCGAATTCGCCCAGCGCAATGCCATGCTTGTCGTCGATAAACTGAATCGTGGTAAGTTGTTTGTCTTCGGCCAGATCGGTATTTTTCCAGGTTTTGCCACCGTCGGTGCTACTGGCGATCACTGCATTAGTCCCGACCACCCACCAGCCACCCTGCTTGTCGCAGGTCACCGCCAGCGGGGTTTTCGGCAGTTCCAGCGCAACCGATTGCCAGTTGTTGCCGGTTTCGTCGGCAGACCAGACCTTGTGATAATGATCGACCGCCACAAATCCTTTATTGCCACAAACGCTCATGTCGACCAATGAAGTATTTCCCAAGGGCTTGCGTACCCAGGTTTTTCCCTGATCGGCAGATACCAGCACGACACCGCTTTGCGTTCCGACCACTACAACTTTTCCGTTGCTGGCGATTGACTGGTTGATATCGTAGCGCTGCACCGCGTGCAGCCGTTCAGCTGCGATCCCTGACATGTCGGCCGATTGTGTACAGCCTTCCAGGGCGCCCAGCACCAGCGCACATACCGCCCATCCTGCCGGAGCCATATAGCTTCCGGGCCATTTCATTATTGATTTAGTACTCACTCACCCTCCTTATGGGCACTACTGTAAATCCTGTTTTGCCGGCATAGTTGATTTGCAAATCAACTTCGTAATTACTTGCTCTAATCGTAATTTACGCCTCCGGGCAAATACATTCCAATACTTTGCAAGCAAGAACCTCATGCCTAAAAGGCATGAATGTATGCGAAACTTTAATATTATTGCTATGAACTACGGAAATATTCCAATTAATTGCCAACGGATAGTGATTCAAAACCCTTTGAATAAGGATTGCCACTGATGTCACGGTTTTAACCACGACTCAGGAGGTTCGAATGCACTATAATTTCAATGGTTAGCTTAAGTTTTTATTATTCGGGTATATCTTAAATACTGCATACCTCTTTTTTTTATATAGTAAGTTTCGACCTAAATACTTTCCAATACTATATTTGCATCAATCAATACTTTTTAGGTATCATTGGTTGTATCTATGGAGTTGCGCTACCTAAAATACTTTGTCACCCTCGCAGAGGAGCTAAATTTTAGCCGCGCTGCAGCTCGCCTTCATATCTCACAGCCTCCGCTGACACGCCAGATCCAGCAACTCGAAAGCGAGCTGGGTTGCCAACTCTTCTTGCGTACCACACGCGGGGTGGAGCTGACTGAAGCAGGCAACTCACTTCTCAAAGATGCTCTGGCCATATTGGGCCTTGTCGGCGTAGCCAAAGAACGGATCAGCAAAGCCGGTCGCGGACAGATAGGGCAGCTGGATGTAGGGATTTTCGGCTCGGCCATTCTATGCCACATTCCGCGCCTGCTGTTTGAGTTTCGCAATCGTTATCCGGAAGTGGAAATTTCTCTTTTCCAGCAAACCAAGGCTGAGCAGATTCAAGCATTGCGCGAACGGCGCCTGACCATAGGATTCAACCGGCATGTGCCGGTGGAACCGGATATCATCGTTGAAACAATATTTTTCGAGCCCTTGGTGATTGCACTGCATAGTAAGCACCCACTTGCACGGCATAAGTCTATTCGCATAGCCGAAATCGTCAACGAGCCGTTAATTTTGTATCCCAGCAATACCCGCCCCGGCTTCGCTGACGATGTCATGGCGCTGTTCCTTAAGGAGGGCGCGCAGCCCCGGATCGTGCAGGAGGTCACCGACGTGGTAACCAGCATCGCACTCGTTTCGAGCGGATTCGGAATCTGCGTGGCACCTCAGGCAGCTTGCAACCTGAAACTCCCGGGGGTGGTCTATCGTCCGATCAAGGCGACACCGGTACCCGCCATCGAGTTTGCCTGTCTCTATCGCCGTGATGACGAGTCACCGATTCTGGCAGCAATTCTTGATATGGCCAGAAAATTTCGCCCTTCCTACGGCGAGTAAGCAGGCCATGCATTTGCCGTGGCAAGCGGGTAAAATATTATACAGTGACTGCCTGCAAGTCCAACAAGCAAGTCCAAAAGATCATCATTAATTTATAAAATCCCTCATTTTCCAAGGAGTTCAACATGGAATTCAGACAACTCGGTGGTTCAGGTTTCAAAGTCCCGGTGTTAAGTTTTGGCACCGGCACGTTCGGCGGCAAGGGAGAACTGTTTAATGCATGGGGTGCCAGCGATGTCGCCGAAGCAACGCGCCTTGTAGACATTTGTCTCGATGCGGGTCTCAATATGTTTGACACTGCGGATATTTATTCGGATGGCTTATCGGAGGAAATTCTCGGGCAAGCGATCAAGGGTCGGCGCGATCAGGTCATTATTTCAACCAAAGCCTCGTTTCGTACCGGCACGGGGCCAAATGACGTGGGCTCCTCGCGGCACTATCTGATGCGCGCGTGTGAAGCCAGCCTGAAGCGACTAGGCACAGATTTTATCGATATTTATCATCTGCATGGCTTCGATGCTCAAACCCCGATTGAAGAAACTTTGCGTGCGCTGGACGATCTGGTGACCGCCGGCAAAGTGCGTTATATCGCCTGTTCCAATTTTTCCGGCTGGCACTTGATGAAAGCACTTGCGACCTCGGAAAAATATGGTCTTGCGCGCCATGTGGCCCACCAGGTGTATTACTCGCTGATCGGGCGCGATTATGAGTCAGAGCTGATGCCGCTCGCCCTTGACCAGAAAGTCAGCGCGATCATCTGGAGTCCACTTGGCTGGGGGCGTTTGACTGGAAAAATACGCCGGGGACAGCCGTTACCAAAAAACAGCCGTTTAAACACCCAAGTGGTGGTTGATGCCGGACCTAAGGTGGCCGACGAATACCTGTATGGTGTGGTCGACGTACTCGATGCAGTTGCCAAAGAAACCGGCAAAACGATCCCCCAGGTCGCGCTGAACTGGTTGCTGCAGCGTCCATCGGTCGCCAACGTCATCATCGGCGCACGCAATGAAGAACAGCTTCGCCAGAATCTCGGTGCGGTTGGCTGGAATTTAAGCCTGGAACAAGTCGCGCGACTGGATGCCGCGAGCAAAACACCGCTGGCTTATCCGTACTGGCATCAAAGCAGTTTCGAACGAAATCCTCGACCAGTGTGAAGCTGTGAGCAGATGGTTTATTCATTCCATTAGAAATACATTCCGATTTTTCCATATATTAGGTGACAACCAATCCCCCTCCCTAGCCCTTGGTGGGAGAGGGGACAGAACCCTCTCCTTCTGGGGGAGGGCTAGGGAAGGGGTTTTTGACTAAAACATCATATAGTTATGGAAAGCCCAACAAAACAAAACTCCTACTCATTCTTAGAAATGACAACTAACTTGCCCCTTGAATGATGGGAACTCAATCAAAGAATTTCCCCGTCAATCGCGAAGTGTTGATCGGCGTTATTTTTGCGCTGCTCGCCGCAGTCGGCTCCTCGGGCAAAGCAATTTTTATAAAACTGGCTTATCAGGACAACGTGGATGCAATCACCCTGCTGGCTTTGCGTATGGCATTTTCAGTTCCGTTTTTCATCGGTGTGGCAATTTGGGCGCAGCGCCGCAACGCAGCTCCCCTAAGCAGACATGATCGTTTAATGGTGCTGGGTCTGGGATTGATTGGTTATTATCTGTCCAGTTTTCTGGACTTTTTTGGTCTGCAATATATTTCAGCCGGATTGGAACGCCTTATTTTGTTTCTCTACCCGACGATGACAGTGATTTTATCCGCACTGATTTATAAGCAATCTATCGGCAAAAAAATCATCTCGGCCATGGCGCTGAGTTATTTAGGTATTGTCCTGGTATTTTTTCATGATGTGGAAGTAAAGCAGAGCGGCATGCTACTGGGCACGGCTTTGGTGTTTGCCAGTACGTTGTCCTATTCTGTTTATTTGGTCGGTGCAGGTCATAGCATCGCGCGTATCGGCGTGGCCAGATTCACCGCCTATTCAATGGTGGTAGCCAGTCTGGCCAGTCTGTTGCAGCTTGCGGTAACGCACCCTTCGAGTGCTTTCAACTTGCCTTCCAGAGTGTACGAGCTGGCTCTGTCCATGGCAGTATTCTCCACCATACTTCCAGTATTCTTAGTCGGCTATGCCATTCGCTGCATTGGTGCAGGCAGGGCTTCCCTGATCGGCACGATCGGTCCGGTCAGCACAATTTATATGGCCTACCTGTTTCTCGGCGAGAACATGTCCTTCATACGAATTGCCGGATCACTTCTGGTTATGGCCGGTGTATTGATAATTAGTATGGACAGCCACAAACGGGTCGACTATTGACAAGGGTTGAATTTCTCTTCAACCTAACGGGCATGGCAAATGTGCCGCCCTGAATAATGGAACTCGCGTTGCCCGTTTCCCCCTCCCCAGCCCTCCCCCGTTGGGAGAGGGGGACAGGGTCTCGCTTCGCGAGTTTCACGTTATCAGGCAATATTTTAAGGGCAATAGACCATGGAAATGCAAATAAATACATTCAAACAAAAGCTGCTGGCCGGGGAACCGCAATATGGTCTTTGGATGGGATTATCTGAAATCTTCAGCGCGGAGATTTGCGCCGGAGCCGGTTTTGACTGGTTGTTGATCGACGGCGAGCATTGTCCCAACGATTTGCGCTCGATTCTAGCGCAGCTTCAAGCTGTACAGCCCTATAACTCTCAGGCCGTCGTTCGCCCCCCGCAAGGGGATCATGTCCTGATTAAACAATTACTTGAGACTGGCGTACAAACCCTTTTGATCCCAATGGTTGACACTGCAGAGCAAGCTGCCGGTCTGGTTCAGGCTGTGCGTTACCCGCCCCATGGCATTCGCGGGGTCGGAAGCGTACTGGCCAGAGCTTCACGCTGGGGGCGGATTGCCGACTACACGCTTCGTGCCAATGAGCAAATCTGCCTGCTGGTTCAAGTCGAAACGAAAACCGGATACGAAAATCTGGATGCAATTTTAGAAGTTCCAGGAGTGGACGGGATTTTCTTCGGCGCGGCAGATCTAGCCGCTTCCTATGGCTATCTCGGTGAATCCAATCATCCGGAAATCGTGGCCATGATTTTGAACGGGTTAGAGAGAGTGGTGCAAGGCGGAAAATATGGCGGGGTTTTATGCGGGGACAAAACGCTCGCCCTTAAATATCAGGATGCAGGCGCACGCTTTATCGCTGTAGGAATTGACACTTTGCTGTTAGCTGCCGCAACGACAGCACTTTGTGCCGAATACAAAACCGGCTTAAATCCGCAGGGATCAGCTCGAAGTTACTGATTGATTAACCGGCCTCTTTCTTTTTTAGCCGATACTGTAATTGGGGCCGGGTAATCCCCAAAAGGCGGGCCGCGCTGGCCAAATTGCCATCCGAGCGCTGAACAGCTTCTGCCAGCAGGCTCGTTTCCAGATCTTCAAATGAAATACCGCTGCCTAGTATAGCTTCCAGCAACGCCGCGCTCCGACTGGGTTCGAGTTTGTTCTCCAGATTGCCGGCAGATGAAATCAGACATTCCCAACTTTTCACTTCACCCACATGGGTAAACAGGTGCTCCAGTTCAATCCACCCGCCCTGAGGTGCGAGAATCACCCCGCGTTCGATCATGTTTTCCAGTTCCCGCACGTTGCCGGGCCACTGGTGGTGCATGATCGCCTGCATGGCCTTGTCGCTCACCCCAAGAAGTTTTTTCTCGTATAAGGTACAGCAACGCGACAGCATACTCTCGACCAGAGGCGGAATGTCTGCAACGCGCTCGCGCAGGGGGGGAATCTGAATCGGGTAGACATTCAGGCGATAAAACAGGTCGGAACGGAAGCGACCTTCCTTGACGGCGGTATGTAATTCGACATTGGTCGCAGCTACAATCCGCACGTTGATCTTGCGCACATGATCGTCCCCCAGCCTTTCAATTTCGCCTTCCTGCAATACCCGCAGCAACTTGGCTTGCGCTGCCAAAGGCAGTTCGCCGATTTCATCGAGAAAAATGGTTCCTCCATCGGCACGTTCAAACTTTCCGATACGCGAGGTCTGCGCACCGGTAAAAGCGCCCTTTTCCACCCCGAATAACTCCGATTCGAGCAACTCATTGGGGATGGCAGCGCAATTGATTACCACAAACGGTCCTTGATGGCGCTTGCTCATCTGATGCAAGGTTCGTGCGAATCGTTCCTTGCCTACTCCTGTTTCACCGAGCAACAGTACAGACACCTGCGTGCAGGCCGCTCGCACAACCAAATCGTAGGCATGCTTAAAATTCTTGGATATGCCGACCATCTGCGGTGTAAGCGCTTGATGAGAGATCGTAGTGCGCAGGTAATCCACTTGATTTCTTAACTCAAGTATATGATTAAGCATTGAATCCAACTGAAAATATCCTGCATCGACTTCGGCGTTTTCCCACTCTTCCATGGGTTTACCAACGATGCGGCAAGTATTATGCCCGCAGGCCACACATTCAATTTCTTTGAACAGGATAAAACGCCCCATGAAAGCCGTCGTGTAACCCGATGCATAGCCGATCTGCGACCAGCAGACCGGCTCCTTCGATAAGCCGAAGTCGCGCATGTGAATTTCCTGTTCCCAGGAATTCTCCCAGAGAAACTCCCCGTCAAACTCGCCCTTTTCGATATCCATATGAATTGAAATGGGCGTCACACGCACAATCCCCTCCAGCATATGCAGCTGCGGGCCGGTAAAGAAAGCATCTGTCATCGACTTGTCACCGCGTATCCGCTTGGCAAGCTCGGCATCCCGCACCCCCGAGGCATAGCCCATCCGGGTAAAAATGCTGCGGGTGCGTTCCTTGCCAACCGAACCGATCAAATCTTTGCGCAGTGTTCCCAAAGCGGCTGTGTGCATCAGCATCATGCGGTTTTCAGCCAGCCAGATCGTGCCATCTTTCTCTGAAAAATGAACCAGCTCGCGCAGGTCGTTCGACTCGGGGTACTTAATTATTGCCATCGTTGGACTTTCAATTTTATTATGGTCACCAGCCTGGATGTTTTGCCGAGACTTCCTCATCATCTGATTCTACTGCCTTTAAGACTCTCTAATCATATTTTATATCCGGTCCGTTTGACAATTTCAGCGGAACAGCAATTGATCAATTGATTAATCAAAGCGAAACCAGTTGATCAAATCATAATTTCCAGACTATCCTGTTTTCTCGTCATTTTTACACAATCAAATAGAAACATCATGTTGAGCAACTGGCACGCTTTTTGATATAGAGGTTCACCTAGGCACAGTTACTCAGGTGCCATTATTGGAGGAAAAATAACATGGAACTACAAAAAACGAATGCGACGAAAGCTTCATTTGATGTAACCCGGCGTTATGTCCGCGTTTGCAATAAGCGTCCAGATGGTTTTATCGAATTCGAGTTTGCCATCGGCACCCCGGAACTCTGTGTCGAGCTGTTGTTGCCCGAAGCGGCTTTTCATGAGTTTTGCCTTGCAAATGATGTAATTGTTCT
>Ga0316222_1001530_pt1 | contig 27702 bp, 26 predicted proteins | sample TBH18011metaG_FD_206008 | JGI IMG/M metagenome (GOLD analysis project Ga0316222, IMG submission 206008) | Freshwater microbial communities from Trout Bog Lake, Wisconsin, USA - TBH18011 | ecosystem: Environmental > Aquatic > Freshwater > Lake > Hypolimnion/Profundal zone | place: USA: Wisconsin... | reverse complement strand
CGACGCCGTCGCTGGCCCCCCCCAAGGTCGTGAAAGCCACCCGTCCATCGGCGCCGAAATAGGTCAGGCTGCGCAATTGGGGCATATTGGCAACCCAGCGCCGGAACACCGCGATGGCGGCCGGACTCACTTTCGGCTCTCCGCCGCCACCGATGGCATCGTTCAGTTCGCCGAGCGCGGCACGGGCGAAATCAAAGGTTTGACGGGCATTTTCTTCCAGCAACTGGGCGAGAACGACATCGCGCTGCTGGGCATCGCGCAGGGTGTAGTCGTGATCGGTCTTGATGACCAGCAGCAACAGCGCGATCACCAGCCCCGCCAGCGTTCCTGTCACCAGGAGCAGCAAATTCGCGGCCTTGGACCTGCGCAGGTTTGGCGTCATCGATGATCGACCTCTTGCCCACCGACCATCAGGCTAGCCCAATGCACCAGGGGCGTCCAGGTTCAGCCTCGACTGAGCAGGAACAAGCCCTGGGCGGCGAAGAAATTGGCGGCGAAGCGGCCGCCGGGGCAGGTCATCACCTGGCCATCATGGTCAAGCGGGATGGCGCGCTCGACCCGGACGCCGAGATCGGAGCACAGCGCCAGGAAATCGAGGATGGTGCAGAAATGGATGTTGGGGGTCTCGTACCAGTCATAGACCAGAGTATCGGTCACCGGCATGCGGCCCTTGATCAGCATATCCCAGCGCACCCGCCAATGGCCGAAATTGGGGAACGACACAATGGCGTGGCGGCCGATCCGCAGCATGCTGTTGAGCACCGTCTTGGGGGCGTAGGTGGCCTGCAGGGTTTGGCTGAGGACGACGTAATCGAAGGCGCCGGCGGGATAATCGTGGAGGTCGGTATCGGCGTCGCCCTGGATCACGGAAAGACCGTGCGACACCGCCGCCGTCACACCGGCCATCGACAGCTCGATGCCGCGACCATCGACCCCCTTGTGCTTGCCCAGCCAGGCCAAAAGCGAACCGTCGCCGCAGCCGACGTCGAGCACCCGCGAGCCTGGCGCGACCATATCGGCGATCAGTTTGAGATCGACGCGCAGATTGCCGTTGGAATTGGACATCATGGCTTGGCCACCTTTCGCGGCAGGCCACGATGCTCGGCGGCGCCGTCAAGGAACCCAGTCAAGGTGGCGTGCATCACCGGCTCGTCGAGCAGAAAGGCGTCGTGGCCCTTGTCGGACTGGATTTCGACGAAGCTGACATTGGCCGCCACGGCGTTCAGGGCATGGACCACCGCCCGACTCTCGCTGGTGGGGAACAGCCAATCGCTGGTGAACGAGATGACGCAGAAGCGGGTCTTGGTACCGGCGAAAGCGTTGGCCAGGACCCCGCCATTCTCAGCCGCCAGATCGAAATAATCCATCGCCCGAGTGATATAGAAATAGGAATTGGCGTCGAAGCGCTCGACGAAGGTCGATCCCTGATGGCGCAAATAGCTTTCCACCTGGAAATCGGCCTCGAAGCCGTAGGAGAAGCCCTCGCGCCCCTGAAGATTGCGGCCGAACTTGCGGTGCAGCGCGGTCTCCGACAGGTAGGTGATATGCGCTGCCATGCGTGCCACCGCCAGACCGCGATGGGGCAGCTTGCCCTGGGCCATGTAATCGCCGCCGCACCAATCGGGATCGGCGATGATGGCTTGGCGGCCGACCTCGTTGAAGGCGATGTTCTGGGCCGAATGGCGGGCGGCGGTGGCGATTGGAATGGCGGAAAACACCCGGTCGGGAAAGCTGGCCGCCCATTCCAGCGCCAACATACCGCCCATCGAGCCGCCCACCACACAGAACACCTGCTCGATACCCAGGAAATCCAGTAGCCGCGCCTGAACTTCGACCATGTCGCCGATGGTGATGACCGGGAAGGTCAGCGCCCAGGGCTGGCCGGTGGCGGGGTTAATGTCCTTGGGGCCGGTGGTGCCCATGCAGCCGCCCAGCACGTTGGAGCAGATCAGGAAATAGCGGTCGGTATCGAATACCCGGCCCGGCCCGACCAAGTCGATCCACCAGCCCGGCTTGCCGGTGATCGGGTGGGGATCGGCGACGTAATGGTCGCCAGTCAAGGCGTGGCAGATCAGGATGACGTTGGAGCGGTCCTGATTGAGCGTACCATAGGTCTGGTAGGCGACCGTGATCGGACCCAGATCCGTGCCGCAATCGAGCCGGATTGGCCGATCACCGCCCAGTTCGACGGTGTAGCCGAGAGGATCGCGTTGAGAGGACAAACCTGGCGGCTCGGAGGCGTTCATGCGAATCGGGCGAATCCCTGGAGTCTTTAAGGAGACGATTAGCTATGGTCGTCGGCCGGGGCTGTCAACGTTTTCTTTGATTTCCAATGGCGGGCGCACTAAACCTTAGCGGCCGTCCCCCCGAACCCCCGTTAGGGCCATGACCAGTTCCGAGCCGTCACTCGACTCCCTTCGTGCCCAAGTCGATCGTATCGACGACCAATTGCACGACCTGATCATGAAGCGCCGTGCGGTGGTGGAACGCCTGGGCGAACTGAAGGGCGACGGCCCGGCGCTGCGGCCCGGGCGCGATGCCGCCGTTCTGCGCCGTCTGGTCGCCCGCCATAAGGGCGACTTTCCCACGGCGGCGCTGGTGCGAATTTGGCGCGAGATGATCGGCGCCACCCTGGGGCTGCGCCAAGCGCTGACCATCGCCGTGGCCCAATCCGAGCGCGGCGACGGTTTCATCGAATTGGCCCGCAACCATTTCGGCGTGGTCTGCCCGGTGCTTCCCACGCCCAGCGCCGGTCAGGTGATCAAGCTGGTGTCCGATGGCCAAGCCAGCATCGGCGTGGTGCCGATTCCTGGCCATGGCCCCGGTGGCACAGAACCGTGGTGGGTGGCGCTGACCGCCGAGCGTGACACTATTCCCCGCGTCGTGGTCCGCCTGCCGGTCTATCCCGCCGATAGCAGGCCTGAACCGCTGGAGGCGTTTGTGATTGCCCGGCGCGGTCACGACGACACCGGCCTTGATCGGACCTTGGTGGTGGCGGAAACCGCCGCCTCGACCAGCCGCGACCGCGTCCGCGCGCTATTTGCCGCTGCGGGCTTTGATCCGATCGAGATCCTGGCCGTCCACACGGTGGACGGCACCGTGCTGCATCTGGTCGAGATCCAGGGCTGGATCGGCACGGCCGACTCCCGCCTGACGGCGTTGGTACGCGATCCGGTTCGTCACGCCAGCGTGATCGGCGGCTATCCGGTTCCCCTGTCGCCCTAAGAGCGACACACGCCTCGTCAAGGAGTCCGCTCGTGACCACCCCCGCGCCCCGCCCGGGCATCATGGATATCAAGCCCTATATCGGCGGAGAATCAGCGATCAAGGGCGTTGATCGCATTATCAAGTTGTCTTCCAACGAGGGCGCACTGGGACCCAGTCCCAAGGCCCAGGCAGCCTACGCCGCCATTGCCGCAGACTTGCATCGCTATCCCGACGGCAGCGCCGCGACCTTGCGTGCCGCCATCGCCCAGCGTTATGGCCTTGACGCCGAGCGGATCGTCTGCGGCGCTGGCTCGGACGAGTTGCTGGGTATCCTCTGCCGCGCCTATGCCGGCCCCGGTGACGAGGTGCTGTACAGCCGCCACGGCTTTTTGATGTACGCCATCGCCGCCAAAGCCTGCGGCGCCAACCCGGTCACCGCGCCGGAAATCGACCTAACCGCCTCGGTCGATAATTTGCTGGCGGCGGTGACGCCCCGGACCAAGATCGTCTTCCTGGCCAATCCCAACAACCCGACCGGCACCTATGTGGCCGCCTCGGACGTGGCACGGCTGCGCCAGAACCTGCCGCCGCATGTCCTCTTGGTGATCGACGCCGCCTATGCCGAATTCGTCGATAAGGACAACTTCACTTCTGGGCTGGAGTTGGTCGATGGCCCCGGCGCCAACACTGTGGTGGCACGTACCTTTTCGAAGATCTACGCCTTGGGCGGCCTGCGCCTGGGATGGGTCTATTGCCCCGAGGCGGTGGCGGGCGTGCTGAACCGGGTGCGCAACCCCTTCAACGTCGGCGCCCCGGCCTTGGCCGCCGGTCTGGCCGCCCTTGAGGATGAAGCCCATACCGCCTTGTGCAAAAGCCACAACGATACCTGGCTGCCCTGGCTGACCGCCCGCCTGGGTGAATTGGGCCTGGCCACCACCCCCTCGGTGTGCAATTTCGTCCTGGTCCGCTTCCCCGCCGAGATCGGTGGCGCAGCAGCGGCGGATGCCTTCCTGCGCGCCAAGGGGATCATCACCCGCGCCATGGGCGGCTACGGCCTGGGCGAGTGGCTGCGCATCACCATTGGCCAAGCCGACGAGAACGCCCTGGTGGTGGCCGCCCTGACCGAATTCCTGGCCCCGAGAAAGTAGCTCCCCATGACTGAGCCCCTGTTCGACACGATCTGCTTCGTCGGTATTGGCCACATCAATTCCTCGCTGGCGCGCGCCGTGCGCAAGGAGGGGTTGGCGCGCCATTTGGTGACGCTTGAGATCTCCGACCAGGCGCGGGCCAAAGCCCTGGAGTTGGGCGTGGCGGATGCCGCCTTCGCCGATGCCGCCGAAGCGATTCCCGGCGCCGATCTGGTCGTCGTCGGCACCCCGGTGGGCGCGATCGAAGCGGTCGGCCAAGCCATCGGCCCGCACCTGTCGGCCGGCGCCATCGTCACCGATGTCGGCTCGGTCAAGCTGGGGGTTATCCGCGATTTGATGCCGTTCATTCCCGACGGCGTGCATTTCGTCCCCGGCCACCCCATCGCCGGCACCGAATTCTCCGGCCCGGAAAGCGGCTTGGCCGATTTGTTCAAGGGCCGCTGGCACGTCCTGACGCCCTTGCCCGGCGGCGACGAGCACGCCACCGCCAAGGTGGCCGATCTGTGGACCCGGGTTGGCGCCCAGGTCGAGATCATGGATGCCGGCCACCACGACAAGGTGTTGGCCATCACCTCGCACCTGCCCCACCTGATCGCCTACACCATCGTCGGCACCGCCAGCGATCTGGAAGAACACCTAGCCCAGGAGGTCATCAAGTTCTCCGCCTCGGGCTTCCGCGACTTCACCCGCATCGCCGCGTCCGACCCGGTGATGTGGCGCGACATCTTCCTCAACAATCGGGAAGCGGTGCTGGAGGTGATCCAGCGCTTCACCGAGGATCTGACCGCGCTGCAACGGGCCATCCGCTGGGGCGAGGGCGAGGTGCTGGAAGACCGCTTCCGCAAAACCCGCGCCATCCGCCGGGCGATCATCGACGCAAGGCAGGCGTAAGCCTCATCCCGCCACCACCGGCGCCTGGTTGGTGAACAATTCCCGCTCGGGCATATGCAGCCATACCGCGATCAGGCGTTGGTACTGGGCCGGCACTGGCTGAGCCTCGGCCAGCCAGGTGCCCATCTCGGCGATGCCCGCCCCCACGCCTTCGGCCAGGGTGGCGCCGTCGATGCCGCGCGCGGCCAAGGTTTCCCCCAGTTTGAACGCCCAGCGCGGCTCGCCTTGGTCAGCCTTAAGCAGGGTGGCTCCGGCTTTCTCGATCACCGCATAGGCCTGTTGCGACATCAGGCCCGAGACGATGGAGGCAAAAGCGATGAAGAAATTGTTCAGGCCACCCGCGCCTCCGGACGAGATGGTCAACTGACCAGCCTTCAGCACGACATAGAACACCAAGGCGGTAACCATGCCCTGGAACGGCCGCACCACGTAATAGGAGGCGCGTTCGGCCAGGTCTCCTTCGACCAGCGCCTTGGTCACCTGGAGCGTGCTGCCCAGCCCGCCCATGGTCAGCGCCAGCACCAGAGTCAGCAATTCCTGGGGCAACAGGAACATCTGGCCGAAGCCCAGCCGGCGCAGGGCGGCGGCGGTGCCGGCAGCCATCTCGATATCGGTGGCGCTAAGGGTACGGCCTTTGGTGTCGGACAGAGGCTCGAATTCGCTGGCCCAGCCCTTGCGTAGCGCCACCACCGCCGCATCGATCGCCGCCTGAAGCCGCTTGTTGTCGAGCTGTAATTCCATCACCTTGGCGGCGCGATCAGCCCAATCCTGCTCGACCTTGGATTCGACCGGCTTGCCCAGCAAAGCCGCCAGCCGGGGCGCCAGGTCGTAATTGTCGATCACCGGCTGAATCTTCTCCAGCGGCAGGCCGGCCTGGACGCCAAAGCGGCGCAGTTCCGCCACTGCCGCATCGCGCTGGGCGGCATTGACCGCCAGCTTGGCCTCGTCGCCCTCGACCGTCTCTCTTTCCTGCTGGCGCACCTGATCGACGACCGAGACGACATGAAAAATCATCGCCGCCTGATCGCCGTAGCGGCCGACCAATTCGCTGACCCCCAGCGCCCCGACGCCAAGATAAAGCAGGCCGAGATAGAGCGTCGCCAGCCACCAAACGAACACGCCGCGGCGCAGAAACGCCAGTCCCGATACGATCATGGTCGATCCCCCTCCGCTCAAGTGCCCAGCGCGGACATCGCGGCGGCATAAAGCGCGCGGCGGTCGTCGAGGCCGTTGGCGCCACCGTTGACGCGCTTGGTCATGGCGACGATATCGCCCGCGTCCGCCAGCTCGTTGAGCCCGCGAGCCGACCAGAACCAGGCCGCGGATAGGGCCGCGTCGAGGGGCGTTTCGAGAGTCTCCGGCTGGGCCAGCAGATCGACGCCGTAACCGTCGAACGCCTGGTGCAACCCCTCGCCGCATTGCTGGTAATTGTCCCGCCCGGTGATCTGGATCAGCCCGCGGCCGCGATAACGCCAGCCGTCGCCCGAGGCCTCGTCGCCATTGCCCATGCGGCTGGCATAGACGCGATTGGCGATCCTCTCCGCCTGGCGGGCGTAACTGGCGGCGCTGTCAGCGTCGAAATACTTCGGGAACACCGCCAGCAGCGCCTGGGACGAATAGTTGAGGTTTTCCACCACCGCCGTCAGCCGAGCGCTTTCATGGCCGGTCTGGGCCAGAAATCCCGCCTGACGAAGGGCGGTGTCGATGTCGAACCCGGCCATGGCCTGGTTGAGCGGGTCGATCCATGGGGCGGCGCGATCGGTGGATATGCCGAGAATGGTCGCTAAAGTTTCACCGCTGATATCGGCCATGACCCATCCACAATACTATCTGTAATAGCATTATGTGCGAGATATAATCCCGTCAAGCCTTGTCTGCCCCCATGTATACACGTTATTGCAGGGGCGCCATCTTGCGACCGTGAGGCCGACCGTCCAAATTGGTTTCCCCCTGGACAGCCCGTGCGAACCGCGCCATGACTCTTCCGCCAAAAGGGGGTTTCCGAGTTGCTGGACGTTCGGCCGGTTCTCTTCATCAACGGCTTTGCGCTGCTGATCCTCGCCGCCGCCATGGGCGTACCGGCGGCGGTCGATTTGGCTGCGGGCGGTATCGACTGGCCGGCATTCCTCGCCTCCGCCGCAATCGCAGCGTTTGTCGGTGGCGCGCTGATGTTCAGCGCCAAGCCGAATGCCCGTTTCCGCCTTGATGTTCGCCAATCCCTGTTGGTCACCGTCACCACTTGGCTGCTGGTGGCCCTGGCGGCAGCTCCGCCCTTCGCCCTGTCGAGCCTGCACCTGTCCCCGACCGATTCCATGTTTGAGGCGATGAGCGGCCTGACCACCACCGGCGCCACCATCATCGTCGGCCTTGACCAGACACCCCACGGCATCTTGCTTTGGCGGGCGCTGCTCAATTGGCTGGGCGGGGCCGGCTTCATCGTCATGGCGGCGGCGATCCTGCCGGCGCTGCGCATTGGCGGCATGCAGATCTTCCGCATGGAGGCCGGAGACAAGGCCGACCGGGTTCGGCCCCGGCTCTCCCGGTTGGCGGTGAGCCTCGTTGCGGTCTATGTCGCCCTGTCGGCCCTATCGGCGGTGGCGTTCTGGCTGGCCGGCATGGATGGGTTCGACGCTATCTGCCACGCCATGGCGGCGCTATCGACCGGAGGCTTCTCGACCTCCGACGCCTCGCTAGCCCATTGGGGTGGCGGAGTGCAATGGGTGGCAGTGGCGTCGATGCTGGTGGCGGCAGCACCGATGCCGCTCCTTGTGGCGCCCTGGCGGCGCGGCCACCCATCGGTCGGCGAGGACAGCCAGTTGCGGGCCTATTTGACCTTGCTGGTCGCCGTGGCGGGGGTCCTGGGAATCTGGCGATGGGCGACTAGCGACTGGGAATTGTTTGACTGCCTGCGCGCCGCCGCTTTCGCCGTCACATCGACCGCCACCACCACCGGATTCGTCGCAGCGGATATCGGTCCCTGGGGCGGCTTCGCCCATGTGGCCCTGTTCATCCTGGCCTTCACCGGCGGCTGTTCCGGTTCAGCGGCGGGCGGTGTCAAAATCTTCCGCTGGCAGGTCCTGACCCAACTGGCCAAGGTCCACGTCAAGCGTCTGCTGCATCCCCATGGCGTGTTCCTGATCAACTTCAACGGCAACACCCTGTCCGAACCGGTGGTCGAGGCGGTGCTGTCCTTCGTGGTCCTCTACATGGTCACCTTCGCCATCCACGCCTTGGCGCTGACCGCCGCAGGCTGCGATCTGGTCACCGCCCTGTCCGGCTCGGCGGCGGCTCTTGGCAATGTCGGACGCGGCCTGGGTGGGATCATCGGTTCGACGGGATCGTGGGAACCCCTTTCCAACGCCGCCAAATGGATCGTCACCATCGAGATGCTGGTCGGACGGCTGGAGCTGTTCACAGTGTTTATCTTGTTCACCCCCAGCTATTGGCGGGAGTAGGCGCATGCTCGACTTCCGCCCGGTCCTGCAAATCGTCGGCTGGCTGCTGGTGGGCTTGGCTGCGGCGATGCTGATTCCCGCCGCCGTCGATTTGTCCGCCGGCTCGCCGGAATGGGCGGTGTTCGCCCTGTCGGCCGGCTTGACCCTGTTCGTCGGTCTGGCGCTTGAGGCTGGCATGCGCTCGGACTGGCGCCGTCTTTCGGTGCGCCAGACCTATCTCGCCACCGCGCTGGGTTGGGTGGTGCCCTGCGCCTTCGCGGCGCTGCCCTTCGCCTTCGGACGACCACAACTGGCGGCCACCGACGCCCTGTTCGAGGCCATCTGCGGCCTGACCACCACCAACGCCACCGTCCTAACCGGGCTCGACCATCTGCCGCCGGGATTGCTGCTGTGGCGCGGCTTGCTGCAATGGCTGGGCGGGGCCGGGACCCTGGCAATGGCGGTGGCCCTGCTTCCGGCGCTCAAAATCGGCGGCATGCAGATGTTCCGCATCGAATTGCTGATGGGCGGCGACAAGGCCGCCCCCCGCGCCGCTCGCCTCGGCACCACCCTGGCAGCGACCTATGCCGGCCTGACCTTGACGGTCGGCCTATCGCTGTGGCTGGTCGGCATGCCTGGCTTCGACGCCCTGGTCCATGCCATGGCCACCGTTTCGACCGGCGGTTTTTCGACCTGGGATGCCTCGATCGGCCATTTCAACAAAGCGCGTATCGATCTGGTGGTGACCTTGGGCATGGTGGCCAGCGGCCTGCCCTTCCTGGTACTGGCCCAGGCGGCCCAGGGCAATGTGCGGGCGCTGTGGCGCGATGCCCAGGCCCGCTGGTACTTCGCCATCCTGGCGGCGGCGAGTCTGGTGATGACCCTTTGGCTGATGCTTGGCCAGCACTATGGGTTCCCGACCGCGCTCCGCCACGGCGCCTTCACCGTGGTCTCGGCCATCACCGGCACCGGCTTCTCGACCCTCGATTACGGCTCCTGGAGCGGCCTGCCCACCGCGCTGTTGCTGTTCACCGCGCTGTTGGGCGGTTGCGCCGGTTCGACCTCCGGCGGCATCAAGATTTTCCGCCTTCAATTGCTGCTGGCCGGCGCGCTGGTGCAGATGCGCCGGCTGCTACGGCCGCACGCGGTGGTGATCGCCCGCTTCAACCGCCGCCAAATCCCCAAGGAGGCGCTGGAGGCGGTGATGGGCTATGTCTTCGTCTATGCCCTGGCCTTCGCCGCCCTGGCCATGGGGCTGGGCCTGCTGGGACTGGACTTCGTTACCTCGGTATCGGGAGCGGTGGGTGCGCTGACCAATTTCGGCCCCGGCCTAGGCCCAGTGATCGGCCCCGCCGGCAGCTTTGGCGCCCTATCCGACCCGGCCAAATGGCTGCTGGCCACCGGCATGCTGTTCGGCCGGCTGGAGATGTTCCCGCTGCTGGTGTTGTTCATTCCGGGATTTTGGAAGCAGTAGAGGCCGGGTCATGCCCGTGGCCGTCGGCGCCGCTAACCGCCGACCAGTTCCCTTGCCTCGCGCAGACCTTCCCGCGCCAAGGCGTCGCAGCGCTCGTTCTCGGGATGGCCGGCATGGCCCTTGACCCAATGCCAAGTGACGCTGTGGCGCGCCGCCACCTCGTCAAGGCGGCGCCACAGATCCTCGTTCTTGACCGGCTTGTTGTCGGCGGTCTTCCAGCCGCGCGCTTTCCAGCCGCGCACCCACTCGCTGATACCCTTCTGGACATATTGGCTGTCGGTGGTCACCGCAACCCGGCACGGCCGGGTCAAGACGGACAGGCCCTCGATCACCGCCATCAATTCCATGCGGTTGTTGGTGGTCGGCGACTCGCCCCCCTTCAATTCCCGCTCCTTGCCGCGGAAGCGCAGGATCGCCCCCCAGCCGCCGGGGCCGGGATTGCCGCTGCACGCGCCGTCGCCGAACAGTTCGACGATCTCGTCGGGATTCGCCTCGGTCATTGAATTCCGTAGCCGCCGGGACCGCCAAGGCCCTGATGGAAGCGCAGCTTGTGCAGATATTCCAGCGGGTCCTTGCGCTTGACCATGGCACCGGCCGGCGTGTTCAGCCAGTCATACAGCCTGGTCAGCAGAAACCGCATGGCGGCACCCCGCGCCAAGAGCGGCAACGCCGCCAACTCGGCGGCGGAGAGCGGCCGAAGCCGGCGATAGCCGTTGATCAACAGGCGCGCCTTGGTGGCGTTAAAGGCGCCATCCGGCTCGAAGCACCAGGCATTGAGGCAAATGGCCAGGTCGTAGGCCAAAATGTCGGTGCAGGCGAAATAGAAATCGATCAGCCCCGACACCCGATCCTCGCCGCTGGCCTTGTCGCGCAAAAAGAAAACATTGTCGGGAAACAGGTCGGCGTGGATCAGGCCGATCGGCAGATCATTCGGCCATTCGCCCTCCAGCCGGTCGAGTTCGGCGGCGATGAAATCCGCCAGCCCCGGCCGAACCGCGTCGGCGCGGTGGTGCTCCTGCTGGAACAGCGGACGCCAATTGGCCACCGACAGATCGTTGGCCCGGACCAGCGGAAAATCGGCACCCTTCAGGTGCATCTCGGCCAGCGCGGCGCCCAAGGGCGCGCAATGCTCCAAGGTGATACGACGCGGCCACATGCCGTTCAAAAAGCTGACGATCACCGCCGGCCGCCCGCACAATTCGCGCAAGGCTTGGCCATCGCCGCCATGCAGCGGCGTCGGACAGGCCAAGCCGCGACCGGCCAGATGTTCCATCAATCCGAGGAAAAATGGCAGATCCGCTGCCTTGGTCCGCTTTTCGTAGAGGGTGAGGATATGGGGGCCGCGCTCGGTCTGCAGCAGATAATTGGTGTTCTCCACCCCTTCGGCGATGCCTTTGCAGGACACCACCTCGCCGATATCGTAGGCGGCGACAAAGGAGGCGAGTTCCTCGTCGGAAACCTCGGTATAGACCGCCATACTCCCCTTCTTTCCCACCCGGGCGCCAAGACCGCCGGACCTTACGACAGCCCGACCGCTTTTGCAAAGGCCGCGCCTTGTGTGATGCAGCCACCTCCTCTAAAGTCCCTTGGCGTCCTCTCCGCCCGCCAAGGAAGCCCATGTTCCCGAATCCCCTTCGTCCGTCCCTGGCTTTGCTGGCGTCGCTGCTGGCGGTGGCCGGCTGCACCAGCCCCAAGGATCAGCCCCCCTGCCCGCCGGTTTACATCCTGTCCGAAACCAGCCACGTAACCCATTTCCGCCCCGGCCCCGGCCATGACCTGACCGATATCGACTCCCAGGCCGAGATCATCGGATTTCATGGCCAATGCGGATTCAAGGAGCACGCCGAGGGTGGCAACGTCCTGGTCAACCTGCAGGTGGCCTTCGATGTCAAGCGGGGACCGGCCAATACCAGCCACAAGGCCGACCTGACCTATTTCGTCGCCATCCCCGCCTTCTATCCCCAGGATCAGGCCAAGGCCGTCTTTCCGGTCACCGTCGAATTTCCCGAGGGTCTCAACGACGTCCGCCACGTCGATAAGGACATCGCTCTGACGATTCCGGTCAAATCCCACGATTTGATCAACAAGTACGAGGTCTATCTCGGGTTCCAGACCACCCCGGACGAATTGGAACACAACCGAGCTTCCAAGTAGGGCGATTGCCCGTGCGGAGCAGTTGACTCGATGGCCGGGCTAGGGCACGAGTCTATGCTCAAAGATTACCTTTGCCCAAGGTGAGGAAAAGTGAGCGAAACAAACGAAATCCTGCTGACCACGCCGCTTGACGCCCTCCACCGCGAATTGGGCGGGAAGATGGTGCCGTTTGCCGGCTACGCCATGCCGGTTCAATATCCTGCCGGCATCCTGACCGAGCATCTCCACACCCGCGCCGCCGCAGGGCTGTTTGACGTCTCGCATATGGGCCAGGTCGAGCTCACTGGTCCCGGCATCGCCACTTGGCTGGAACGCCTGGTGCCGGCCGATGTCCAAGGCCTGGGCCTGGGGCGCACCCGCTATAGCGTCTTCACCAACGACCAGGGCGGCATCCTCGACGATTTGATGATCTCGCGCCTTGGTGAAGACCGCCTGTTTCTGGTGGTCAACGCCGCCTGCAAGCAGGCCGACATTGCCCATCTCCAGCGCCGTCTCGCCCCGGGGCTGACCCTGACCGTCCTGGCCGACCGCGCCCTGCTGGCGTTGCAGGGGCCGGGCGCCGCCGCCGCCCTGGCGCCCTTGGCGCCCGAGGCTCAGGCGATGAGTTTCATGTCGATCCGCGAGTTGGCCATTGGCGGCATCAAGTGCTTGGCCACCCGCTCGGGCTATACCGGCGAGGATGGTTGGGAAATTTCGGTTCCTGCCAATCAGGCTGAGAAATTGGCCAGGCTGCTGCTGGCCCAACCCGGTGTGAAGCCGGTCGGGCTGGGCGCCCGCGATTCGCTACGGCTGGAAGCCGGATTGTGCCTGTACGGCTCGGACATCGACACCGCCACCACCCCGATCGAGGCGGGACTAGCCTGGATCATCGGCAAGACCCGGCGTGAGCAGGGCGGCTTTCCAGGCGCGGACATCATCCTTGGCCAATTGCGCGACGGCCCCGGCCGACGCCGCGTCGGCATCAAGCCCGACGGCCGCGCCCCGGCTCGCGCCCACACCTCGATCACCGACGAGTCCGGCAATGGCCTGGGGGAGATCACCTCGGGTGGATTCGGACCATCGGTGGACGGCCCGGTGGCGATGGGCTACGTTCCCGCCGCCACCGCTCGGCCCGGCACCAAGGTCAAGCTGGTGGTGCGGGGCAAGCCCATGGACGCCCAGGTCACGCCGCTGCCGTTCCATCCGCATCGTTATCACAAGGCTTGAGGGGAGCCGACCATGAGCCAGACTCGTTTCACTAAGGACCACGAATGGATCCGCGTCGAGGGTGACATCGGCACCGTCGGCATTACCGATTACGCCCAGCACGCGCTGGGCGACATCGTCTTCGTCGAAACGCCCAATCCCGGCACTGCCCTGGTCAAAGGCGCCGAGGCGGCGGTGGTCGAATCGGTCAAAGCCGCCAGCGAGGTCTATTCGCCGGTAGCCGGCACCGTGACCGAGGGCAACGCCGATCTTGAGGAAAAGCCGGCCCTGGTCAACGAATCGCCCGAAGGCGATGGCTGGTTCTTCAAGCTGCGCCTGGCCGATGCCGGCCAGTTGGCCGAGCTGATGGATCTGGCCGCCTACCAGGCCTATCTCAAGACGCTGGACTGACCGTTCACTGCCTTGCCGCGCCAAGCCCCTCCCGGCTGAAGGGAGGGGCGACCTTTGATATGGTGATCCGCCGATGCGCTACCTGCCCCACACCGATGCCGACCGCCAGGAGATGCTGGCGGCGATCGGCGCGCCCGATGCCGAGGCCTTGTTCCGGGACGTCCCCGCCGCCGCCCGCCTGACCAAACCACTTGATCTGCCTGGCTCCCAAGGCGAGTTGGAAGTCGAACGCGCCTTCCAGGGGATGGCGCGGAAGAACCTGTCGGCCGGCTGCGCCCCCTTCTTCATTGGCGCCGGGATCTATCGGCATCATGTTCCGGCGGCGGTGGACCAGCTTTTGCTCAGGGGCGAGTTCCTCACCGCCTACACCCCCTATCAGCCGGAAGTGTCCCAGGGCACCCTGCAGGCACTGTTCGAATTCCAGACCCAGGTGGCCCTGCTGACTGGGATGGATGCCGCCAATGCCTCGATGTATGACGGTGCCACCGCCTGCGCCGAGGCGGCGGTAATGGCTGCCCGCGTCACCAAACGGCACAAAGTCATCCTATCCGGTGGCCTGCACCCCCATTTCCGCGCCACCACCGAAACCGTGCTGCGCTACACCGAGATCACGGCCGAGGTGCTTGATCCCGACCCCTTGGGCTTCGAGGATCTGATTGGCCGCATCGGCCCCGATATCGCCGGCGTGGTGGTGCAGAATCCGGGCTTCTTCGGCGGCATCCGCGACCTGCGCCCTCTGGCCGAGGCCTGCCACCAGGCCGGCGCCTTGCTGGTGGTGGCGGTGACCGACCCGGTCAGCCTGGGATTGATCGAGTCGCCCGGTGCCATGGGCGCCGACATCGTCGTCGCCGAGGGCCAGTCCTTGGGGATGGGCATGTCGTTCGGCGGCCCCGGCCTCGGCCTATTCGCCACCCGCGATAAGTACGTCCGCCAGATGCCCGGCCGCCTCGCTGGCCAGACCATCGACGTCGATGGCCGCCGCGGCTTCGTGCTGACGCTATCGACCCGCGAGCAGCATATTCGCCGCGAGAAGGCGACCAGCAACATCTGCACCAATTCCGGCCTGTGCGCCCTGGCCTTCTCGATGCACCTGACCTTGTTGGGCGAGACCGGACTGGCGCGGCTGGCCGAACTCAACCACGCCAAGGCGGTGCGGCTGGAGACCAAGCTGAAGCGGCTGAAGGGCGTCCGCGTCGTATCGCAAAGCTACTTCAACGAATTCGCCCTGCGCCTGGGCGACGAGGCCGACGCCGCCCAGGTGGTCGAAGCCCTGGCCGCGCGAGGCATCCTGGCCGGCGTGCCGGCGTCCCGCTTCTATCCCGACTATCCCGAGCTGGCGCCGGTGCTGCTGCTGGCCGCCACCGAGACCAACACCGAGGCGGACATTGACGCCCTGGTTGCCGCGCTGGAAGAGGTGCTGTGATGACCGAGTCCCAAGCCACCTTCTCTGGCAATCGCGGCTTGATGCTGGAAGAGGCCCTGATTTTCGAGCTAGGCCATCCCGGCCGCGTCGCCGTCGATCTGCCCGATCCCGGCCCGATCGATCTGGATCGGCTGGGGGGGTGCCGCCGCGCCGCTCCGGTTGGCCTGCCCGATCTGGCCGAACCTCAGGTGGTGCGCCACTACACCAGGCTGTCGCAGAAGAATTACGGCATTGATTCCGGCCTTTACCCGCTGGGTTCGTGCACCATGAAGCACAATCCACGCCTGTCCGAGAAGGTAGCCCGCCTGCCCGGCCTGGCCGATCTGCACCCGTTCCAGCCGCAAGCCACCGTGCAAGGGGCGCTGGAGGTGATCGACAGCTTGGCCCATTGGCTGAAGGTGCTGACCGGCATGCCGGAAGTGGCGATGAGCCCGGCCGCCGGCGCCCATGGCGAGTGGTGCGGCCTGATGGCCATCCGCGCCTACCACGAGGCGAAAGGCCAGGGCCACCGCCGCCGCGTGCTGGTGCCGGAATCCGCCCACGGCACCAATCCCGCCTCGGCGGCCATGTGCGGCTTCACCGTCGATCCAATTCCGGCCAAGGAAAACGGCCGCGTCGATCTGGATGCGCTGAAGGCCAAGTTGGGCGACGACGTCGCCTGCCTGATGCTGACCAATCCCAATACCTGCGGCCTGTTCGAAACAGAAATTCTGGAGATCGCTGCGGCGATCCATGAGGCCGGGGCCTTCTTCTATTGCGACGGCGCCAATTTCAACGCCATCGTCGGGCGGGTGCGGATCGCCGATCTCGGCATCGACGCCATGCACATCAACCTGCACAAGACCTTCGCCACCCCCCATGGTGGCGGCGGTCCCGGCGCCGGCCCCACCGTGTTGTCGGCGGAACTGGCCCCCTTCGCGCCACTGCCCTTCGTGGTGGCGGACGGAGCCGGCCTGAAGCTGGTTGAGCATGCCGCCGAAATCCCAGAATCCCAGCCCTTCGGCCGGGTCAAGGGCTATCACGGCCAGTTCGGCGTGTTCATCCGGGCGCTGGCCTACATCCTGTCCATGGGCGCCGACGGCCTGCGCCAGGCTTCGACCGATGCCGTGCTCAACGCCAATTACCTGCTGGCCCGGCTGGCCGACCAATTGTCCGCCCCCTTCGCCGGCCCCTGCATGCATGAATGCCTGTTCGACGATTCCTTCCTCAAGGACACCGGCGTGACCACCCTCGACTTCGCCAAGGCGCTGATCGACGAGGGCTTCCACCCGATGACCATGTATTTCCCGCTGGTGGTCCACGGCGCCCTGTTGATGGAGCCGACCGAAAGCGAGAGCAAGGAGACCCTCGACCAGTTCATCGCGGTGGTCGGCGGTCTCGCCGCCAAGGCCAAGGCCGGTGCGGCCGAGGATTTCAAGCAATCCCCCCGCCTCACCCCCCGCCGCCGCCTCGACGAAACCCTGGCGGCGCGCAATCCGGTGTTGCGCTGGAAGGCGTAAACACTGTCATCCCGAGCGCAGAGAGGGATATTTCACGCACGAACGCCAAACGTTGTTGCGTGAAATATCCCTCGTCGCTGCGCTCCGTCGGGATGACAACGTCCCGGCCCCCTCATCACATGGCGCCGTCGTACCACGCCACCGCATGGGCCATGCTGTCGCCGGCAAAGGCATAGCGGCCACGACCGGCCTCCTTGGCCACGTACATCGCTGCGTCGGCGGCGGCCACCAACTTCGCGCCATCAAGGCCATGATCGGGGAACAAGGCGACGCCGACGCTGGCGCCGATGGTCACCGTGCGTTCGCGAATACGGAAAGGCTGCCCAAGAGTCCGCACCACTTTTTCGGCGATGCGCTCCGCCCCTTCGGCCGAGGTCAGGCCGGCGATCAGCACCGTGAACTCGTCGCCGCCCAGACGTGACACCGTGTCGTCGCCGCGCACCTGGGCGCGGATGCGCTTGCCGACCTGACGCAGCACCGCGTCGCCGACCGAGTGGCCGTATTCGTCATTGACCGGCTTGAAGCCGTCGAGATCGACGAACATCAAGGTGAACCCGCCGCTGCCTTCGCGGGCGACACGGACAGCATCAGCAAGGCGCGCTTCGAATTGGTCGCGGTTGAACAGGCCAGTCAGGCGATCATGCTCGGCCCGCCAGCGCATGCGCGTCTCACGCCGCTTGCGGTCGGTGATATCGAGAAAGGTGGCCAGATAGCCGGCCGGCTTGGCATCCTGGCCGGGGATGACGGTGATCGACAGGGATTCGGGATAGACCTCGCCCCCCTTGGTACGGTTCCAGATTTCTCCCTGCCACTCGCCGACTCGGGAAAGTTCGCGCCACATCTCACTGTAGAAGGCGCGATCATGGCGGCCCGAAGCCAGCATGCCGGGATCGTTGCCCAAGGCCTCCTCGGCGGTATAGCCGGTGATGCGGGTGAAGGACGGGTTGACCCGGGTGATGCGATTCTCGGAATCGGTGACCATCACCGCTTCCGACATATGCTGGAACACCACCTCGATCTCGCGCCGCAGATAATCGCCCTGGCGATGGGCCTCGGCCCGATCATCCAGGCTGCGCTGGAAGGCGGCCAGGGCCCGGCCAAGCGCGCCGATCTCATCGGCATGATCCACCGCCATGGGGGTAACCTCTCCCGGCGCATCCTCGGCCAGGCGCTCCATGGCGGCGGTAACGGCGGCCAGCGGTCGGGTCACGCTGCGTCCCAACAGCCACGCCACCAGCCCGCCGATGGCGCCGGCCGCCAACGCGATTAGACCGAAGCGCACTGCCGCCTCGTGGTAGCCGGCCTCGACATCGTCGATATAGATGCCCGACCCCACCACCCAGTTCCACGGCTCGAAGCGCTTGACATAGGACAATTTGCGACTGGCGCCGCCGCCGCCCGGCTTCGGCCAATCATAGGCGACAAACGCGCCGACGCCGCCTTCGGTGCGCCGTACCATCTCGGGAAAGAGCGGATGGCGCTCGGCATCAAACATGGCATCGCCAACCGCCCGTCCAACCAGCTCGGCGATCGGATGCCAGATCATCACCGGGCGGGTGTCGTTAATCCACAGGTAGTTGCCGCCCACCGTCATCGCCGAAATTCGCGCGATGCCTTCCGTCTCCGCCTCGGCCCGAGAGAGCGTGCCGGCGGCAACTTTGCCTTCGAGCAACGTCAAGTCGTTGAGGGCGACATCCACCAGCATCCGGCATTGGTCGCGGCGCTCGGCCATCAGCCGGTCCCGCATCTCGGCCACCGCGCTCCAGGCGACGATGGCAATGGCGGCCAGCATGACCACGACCATGACATGCAAGCGTGGTCCGATGGGTAGGCGCCGCATCATGTCCGGTCTCCCCCCGGTTTCGTCCCGCCAGTCTAACTCACCTTCGAGGCGCGCGTCACGAAATCGTCGTCACAGCAAAGCCTTTCCGCTAGTGGCGGTCGCCGCCCCGGTCGTGAAAGATTTGTCGCTTGGCGTCTTGCAGGAAGTGGGACAACTTGGCACGGATTTCCAGGATGGTGGCGCGACCATGAAGATCGTGGGCCAAACGGGAAATCAGCCCCTCTTCCCCGTCGTGCGCGCCGCCATGGACCAGATCGTGGGCGTAATCGTGGGCCGCCTCGTTGATCAGCCCCAAAAGCTCGGCAGCCCATAGCCCGGCCATACGGTTGCGCTGACGCAGCAGGGCGCCGTCACCGGCCTTGTCGCGCTCGTCGCCCGCCATTTGCGCCTCCTTGAAACTCGCCTTCAGTCTATCGCACTTTCCAAACGGCCTGCGAGGCCCTATGTTCCGGCAGCTTTGCAGGGCACGAAAAACAGATATGACCACGCTTGACCACATCCGCAACTTCGCCATCATCGCCCACATCGACCACGGCAAGTCGACGCTGGCCGATCGCTTGATCCAACTCTGCGGCGGCATCGAGGCGCGCGAGATGCGCGACCAGATCCTTGATTCGATGGATATCGAGCGCGAACGCGGCATCACCATCAAGGCCCAGACGGTGCGCCTGGCCTACACGGCCAAGGATGGCGTGACCTACCAGCTCAATCTGATGGACACGCCCGGCCACGTCGATTTCGCCTACGAGGTCTCGCGCTCGCTGGCCGCCTGCGAGGGTTCGCTATTGGTGGTCGATGCCAGCCAAGGGGTCGAGGCCCAGACCTTGGCCAACGTCTACCAGGCGCTGGACGCCGGCCACGAGATCGTCCCGATCCTCAACAAGATCGACCTGCCCGCCGCCGAGCCCGACCGGGTCAAGGAGCAGATCGAGGACGTCATCGGACTCGACGCCTCGGACGCTGTGATGATCTCGGCCAAGACCGGCATCGGCATCGATCTGGTGTTGGAAGCCCTGGTTACCCGCCTGCCCGCCCCTGAGGGCGACGCCAATGCCCCCTTGCAGGCGCTCCTGGTGGATTCCTGGTACGATGCCTATCTCGGCGTGGTGATCCTGGTGCGCATCAAGCACGGCGTGCTGAAGCGCGGCCAGAAGGTCCGCATGATGGCCACCAACGCCGCCTACGAAGTCGATTCGGTCGGCTACTTCACGCCGAAGCTGGTCAAGTGCGACGAGCTGCGACCGGGTGAAGTCGGCTTCATCACCGCCGGCATCAAGGCGGTGGCCGATACCAAGGTGGGCGACACCATTACCGATGACCGGCGCCCAGCAGAGCAAGCGCTGGCCGGCTTCAAGCCGTCGATCCCAGTGGTGTGGTGCGGCCTATTCCCGGTCGATGCCGCCGATTACGAGGATTTGCGCGATTCGCTGGCCAAGCTTCGGCTCAACGATGCCAGCTTCCAGTACGAGCCAGAGACCTCGGCGGCGCTGGGCTTCGGCTTCCGCTGCGGCTTCCTCGGATTGTTGCACCTGGAGATCATCCAGGAGCGGCTGGAACGGGAATTCAATCTCGATCTGATCACCACCGCGCCGTCGGTGGTCTATCGCGTCCATCTCACCAATGGCGAGATGAAGGAACTGCACAATCCCGCCGACATGCCCGACCCCGGCCGGATCGACCATGTCGAGGAGCCGTGGATCAAGGCCACCATCATGGTGCCCGACGAATATCTCGGCTCGATCCTGCAATTATGCACCGAGCGGCGCGGCCAGCAGATGGACTTGACCTATGCCGGCAACCGCGCCATGGCGATTTACAAGCTGCCGCTAAACGAGGTGGTGTTCGACTTCTACGACCGCCTCAAATCCATCAGCCGCGGCTATGCCAGCTTCGATTACGAGATCGATTCCTATGCCGAGAGCGATCTGGTCAAGGTCTCGATCCTGGTCAACCAGGAGCCGGTCGATGCCCTGGCCTTCATCGTCCACCGCGCCAACGCCGAGGCCCGCGGCCGCTCGATCTGCAACCGGCTGAAGGACCTGATCCCCCGCCAGATGTTCCAGATCGCGATCCAGGCCGCCATCGGCGGCCGCATCGTCGCCCGCGAATCCATCAGCGCTCTCCGGAAGGACGTCACCGCCAAGTGCTATGGCGGCGACGCCACCCGCAAGCGCAAGCTGCTGGAGAAGCAGAAAGAGGGCAAGAAGCGCATGCGCCAGTTCGGCCGCGTCGAAATCCCCCAATCAGCCTTCCTGGCCGCGCTCAAGATGGGGGATGATTAGGGGGCGCCTATCTTCTAAACCGATACCGCCGCTGCCGTTTGCGGCAGGCCAGCAGCAGACTGAAACCCATCGGCCCCACCACCGCCCAGGCTGGCAGATGCAGCACCATGGCGCCAAGCGCCGACAGCATCGACAGGCCGGATTGCGAGGCCTCCATGGCATCGCCGGTGAGGAGCGTCAGCACGTCGGCGGTGGCGATGCCGGCATACTCGCCCGGTCCCAGCGCCATCACGGCATCGGCGCTGGCCATGATGACGGCCAGCACGATCAACGCCAAACCCAGCAAACGACCGACCAACATCCCCGCCCCGCCGTCATTGTATTCAATAGTCTCTGGCAGTGTTGCCAGCCGCCGCGCGAATTTGCAACGCCTTTTCTCGCCACAAGGACCGCTTCGGAGGGGGTTGCGCCCCGCCCGCACCTGATGTAGGGTCCGGCCCTTCTCCGGCCCGCCATGGCGGGCCGGTGGCTGGAGGGGTGGCCGAGCGGTTGAAGGCGCACGCCTGGAAAGTGTGTATACGGTGTTGAGCCGTATCGAGGGTTCGAATCCCTCCTCCTCCGCCACTATATCCAAAGAATAGATTCTCTGCCGCCAAGCGCCTGGGGTGAAATCCCCAGGTTCCGCGCCAGTTCATATCAATATCTGTTGACCTTGGCGGGCCGCTGCGGGCCGGATTTTGGCCTTTTTCTCTTCTCTCCCGCCCACATTCTCCGAGGACTGTTGACCGAGCCCAAAAGGTACGGGTTTTGGAAACCACGATATTTCAAGGCGTTGTCCGCCAACAAGCTGTTGATCTTTCTGTATTTTTCACTGACGAGGGCGGGAGTCTGGGCACGAATTGGGCAGTCAACAGCCGCAGAAACAGCGGCCCACACGCCCCATCAGCCACGCCCAGCTTGCGCCGCTGGCGCGCAGCACCGGTTGTCGGCATCCGGTCGGAGACGTCTTCGCAGGAGAGTATCGGGCGCCGGTCACGTCTTCGGTCGGCTGTGGACGTGCGTGTGACCAGGAGCCTCGTCATGGTGATGATGTCCCGCGGTCAGGTCGGTCTCGACGGGAACGACGTTGAGCTTTCCATGGCGAACCCCGGTTTCCGCGACGATGGAATCGGCGCACTTGTGCACGGCGCCGATCGGGCCTCGCAGGATGGCGACCTCGAGGCAGTTCTCGTGATCGAGATGGACATGCATCGTCGATAGCATGAGATCGTGATGCCGGTGCTGGGCTTCCGTGAGGCGCCGGGAAAGCTCGCGCTCATGATGGTTGTAGATGTAGCTGAGGCAGCCGACACAGTGCGACGTGGCTTGTCGCGCCAGACTGTCGGCTTCCAGGCGATCGGCTTCCAGGCGGTCCCGCAGGATGTCCCGAACAGCCTCTGAACGGTTCTGGTAGCCCTTGCGGCTGCAATAACCGTCGAAGTCGGCCAACAGCTCCTCATCGAGCGATACGGTGAACCTCTCCATCGTTCCATCCCCGGCTGTTGACCTTGGGGAACAGTGAAGGCCCCGCGCATCGCGATCAAGTGCCTTCGAGCCGGAAGACCACCGGGATGTCGGCGCTGGCTTCGATCGGCACGCCGTCCTCCTGGGCGGGAACGAAGCTCCAGCTCCCGACGGCGGCCACGGCAGCATCGTCCAAGCTTGTGTAGCCGCTGCCGGCTTCGACGACGACTGACAAGGGCCGACCGTCGGCGCCGACCACGACGCGCACGACCACGCGCCCCTGCTGGTGGAGCCTTCGTGCCACCGCCGGGTAGGGCGGCGGCGGATGTCCCAGTTCCCGCACGCCGGTCGTAAGCCCTCTGGGCGGCGACGGGGGACCGGACGCTGGGCCGGCCATCGCAGCGAATGCCCCGCCGCCGACGGAGGGCGCCTCGCCCGCCGTCGTCTCGGCTGCCGGGTGGGGCGGGGAGATCGCCGCATGCGCTGCCTTCATGGCCGGCGTGGGGCGTGAGCGCATCGACAATGGGGAAACCGGGGCCAATGGAACCTTGGTCGGCGTCGCCGCAGCGACCATGGGAGCGGCCACGTCATCGGTCGGCGGCTCGAACACCACCGCCACCACCGGCGGATCCTCGGGAGGCGGCAGAGGCGAGGTTGCGCCCTGCGCTGCGATCAGCAGCGCGATGGCGGAGGCGTGGAGCGCGAACGAGATGCCGAAGGAACCCCGGCCGAAGGCTCGAAGCGTGGAGAGGCGGGCATGGCCGGCATCTACCACCGGGCCACCAGGCTGATGCGGACACCCAGCGGCTCGGCCGGATGTTCATGCACGTCGTTTATGCCGGTTCCCTGGTTGCCGCCGACTCCGCTCGGGGTGGTGAACTCGCTTCGCAGGCGCGACGAGTAGTAGTAGGAAATGTCCTGCATTCTCTGATTGAACAGGTTGTTGACGTCAAGCCTAGCGCTGATGGTCTCGGTCAGCTTGTAGCCGATCCGGGCGTTGACGAGGTTGGTGTCGGGCGAGCGCACACTGTTGTCGTTGGTCAGCGGCCGTTCGCCGAAGAAGCGGTATTGTAGGCCGCCGAACCAAGGGCCGAAGTCGTCGAAAGCCGCGCCGAATCCGATCACCGTTCGTGGGGAACCGGCGATGTACTTGCCTGTGGTGATGCCGTCCGAGACCGGCCCATGGAACTGCGCCTGCGACACGGCCAAGTCGGCGTCCAGGATGATGCCGGGGATCGGGGTGTAGAAGTTGGCCCACTCGATGCCCTTGCGGGTGCTCTTGCCGCTGGGGCTGCTGTCGCCGGCGTCGCCGCTGAACACCTGCTCCGACGCCAAGGTGAGGCGGAACAACGCCAGCGAGGATTGCAGGTGCGGAACGATGGCGGTGCGCACGCCGATCTCCTCGCCGAGCACGCTTTCCATCAGCGGGAATTTCTGCAGGCCCTGGCCGGAAATGCCCTGGACGTTGTTGTTGTAGGTGGTCGGCTCGGCGGTGTTGGTGGTGCTGCGCACGTCGTTGCTGTGGAACCCCTTGCCGGCGCTGACATAGAACTCTGTGGCGGACCACGGCCCGAGAATCAGGCTCCCTTTGGGATTGAGCTGGTGATCGACGGCGGTGCCGCTGTTCAGCGGATTGTCGGAGACGTCTTTGCCATAAAAGAAGTCCTCGCGCAGCCCGGCCACGGTGCGCAGCTTGTCCATCCATTGGGTTCGGTTCTCGACATAGACGGCGGCGCTGCTCTCGGTCACCCGATCGACGCGATCGGTGCTGAGGTATCGCCGCTGCGCCGTCTGGTAAAGTCCGAGATGGATGTCGTCGTTGCGCAGTTCGGTGCCGATGGTGTTCTCTGTGTCGAAGCCCGCCAGTTTGACGAAACGGGTATAGCTGGCTTGGCCGCCCTCGATCAAACGGACGTCGTGTTGGTGGAACTGATCGCCCTGGGTCGGGTTGTAGAGGTAGAAGGTGAAGTTGTTGAACAGGTCGAGTTGGCTGCCGATCACGTAGGCGCTGGCCTTGACGCGGCTGTTCGAATCGGTCTGGACCAGCCTGCCGGATAGGCTGTAGCGCTGCGCCCAGCCCCCGTCCGATGGATCCTCGGTGCCAAAATAGGACAACTGCCCGTTCTGGATGGCCCGCAGCGGCGCCTGGTTGCTGGCGTTCCACTTGCCGCCGTAGGCCATGGCTGTGGTCGACCAGCCGTTGTCGGCGCCGCCAGTGCTGTAGCGAAGCACCGCGTTGCCTTTGAAGTAGTCGTCGGGATGTTCCCACGGCCCGTCCAGGTGATAAACCTCCGTCGCCAGCAGCAGGTTGCCCCCGCTGGTCGGCCGCGACAGGGCGGTGAAGCCCCGGCCATAGCCAAAGCTGCCGCCGCCCAGCTCGGCGATGTCTTTGTCGAGCTTGTCGAGATAATTGACGTGCACCGCCCCGGCGGCAGCGAAGTCGCCCTGGTCGGCGAAGTACGGCCCCTTGCTGTACTGCATGCCGCTGGCGAGTTCGGGGATCATGAAGTTGAGGTCGGAATAGCCCTGGCCGTGGGCGTGCGTGCGCATGTTGACCGGCATGTCGTCCACGGTGATGGCGACGTCGGTGCCGTGGTCGAGATTGAAGCCGCGCAGATAGTATTGGTTAGCCTTGCCCTCGCCCGAATGCTGGGTGACGATCAGGCCGGGCACGTTCTCCAGCAATTCCCCCTCGCGGTAAATGGGGCGTGAGTCCAACTGCTGCTTGAGCACGGTGCCCTGGGTGGCTGTGTCGGCGGTGCCGACGAGATCTGCGGCCGAGTCGATGACCTCGACCGTATCCAACGTCTGCACTCCGCCGGCCGAAGCCGCTCCGCTCGCGGCGAGGAACATGGCCGTCACCAGGCCCCCCATGAACGGCCTCTCGCCGACGCAACCCTTCCCCCACCTGCTCACCATCACGAGCCCCCTCGGTATGAAGATTTTCTATTTCTTCATACGAGAAGATTGGGGGATGTTCAAGCGGCTCCGTGTAAGGGGAGGCAGGAGTATGGCAAACGACGGAAGCCGCCGGACGCCAAGACGATCAGCACACCGGATACGAGCCGTTCAAGCCGCGAGGCATGGGGAGGAACCCGCCCGCCGCCACGATCAGCTCACGACTTCGATCTCGTCGTAGCCTCTGGCCCGATAGACCAGCACCGAGACCATCCAGCTCGCCAGGAACATCCCGACGATGACGAAGCCGAGGACGCCGAAGTTACCGTTGAGGGCGCCGATCGCTCCCCAGAACGGCCCCTCCAGGCCCAATTTGTCCGCCAGCAGTCCGAGCGCCTCGACCCCGCCGACGAGCAGCGCGATCAGCACCGAAACGAAGGTGATGGTCATGTTGTAGTAGAGCTTGCGGATCGGCTTGATGAAGGCCCAGTCGTAGGCGCCCAGCATCAGGGTGCTGTCCAGGGTGTCGACCAGCGACATGCCGGCGGTAAACAGCGCCGGGAAGACAAGGATCGACCAGATGGAGAATCCTTGCGACGCCTGGCTCGCCGAAATCCCCAGCAATCCCACCTCGGTCGCGGTGTCGAAGCCCAGGCCGAACAGCAGCCCCAGGGGATACATGTGCCAGCTCCGCTCGATCAAGCGGAACAGCCGACGGAACAGCCGCCCCAGCAGTCCGCGGTTGGCCAGCAGCATGTCGAGATCCTCCTCGACAAAGCGGCCGCCCGCCTTGACATGGCGGAAGGTTCTGTAGACGGCGAGCAAGACGACGATGTTGGCGGCGGCGATGGCGAACAGGAAGAAGGCGGAAACGCTGGTTCCAATGACGCCGCCCACCTCCTTGAAGTCGGAGAACCTGTCTTGCAGCGCGGCCGTAGTGGCGGCGATGGCCACGGACAGGCCGACCACGATGCTGGAGTGGCCAAGGGAAAAGAAGAACCCGACGCCGACCGGCCGCTTGCCCTCCTGCATCAGCTTGCGGGTGACGTTGTCGATGGCTGCGATGTGGTCGGCGTCCACGGCATGGCGCAGGCCGAAGGTGTAGGCCAGCAGCGCCGTTCCCAGCAGCACCGGATAATCGCGGAAGGCCACCAATGCCCAGCCCCAGGCCAGCAGGTTGGCGGCGGCAAGCAGCCCGTACAGCGCGATCAATTTGCCGCGCAGGTTGCCCGCCGCGTCGCTGAAGAGCCCCTTGATCATCGCGACCTCGTATGAAGGAATATTTTTTATTCATATCGGCGCGCAGGTGAGGAGTCAATTGCCGGGCAAAGGATCACGTTGTACTTAACAATCGGAATACGACCGGCACCCTGATGGCCGTCTCCACCGCTCGGCCTGTCCGCAGCGCCAGAGTGAAGCGCCGCCGTCGGACCCGGTTTCATCCAAGCAGGGCGTGCCGCTTGCTGATGACGCGGGCCGAGTGCGGATCAGTTCCCGGCCATGGGCACTGAACCCAGACGCAGCAGAAACACCGGCTCTTCGTAATCGCCCATTTCAGGATCGGCAGTCTGGCAGACGACGTCCACGCCGACCACGCTGCCACCATCCATCAAGCGGCCGGCACGCTGGGCGGCCTGAGCCTCGGTCTTGCATGCAATCGGGGGCTGGGCCTTCAGGGCACCCTTCTTGCCGACGATGTACGGCTGGCAGATGAACAAGGTTTCCTGGGCCATGGGGGTGTTCCTGGATCAACAGCAATTCCCGCACGATGGTCCCGTTTCGTTCTCATGTCAACGTGACTGATTTCTGCGGGATCTCTGGCCCAGGTCAACGCCCCGACACCCCGAACATCTCCCGCTGGCGATCCCATTCCACCGGCATGTCGTCCATCAGGTCGGCCAGTTGCAGCGTGCGCGGCTGGCGGCCGTCGAGGATGGCCGCGACGATATCGGGGGCCAGCAGGGTCAGGCGGAAGATGCGGGACAGGTAGGATGGATTAATCTTCTCGGTCTCGGCCAGTTCGTTCAGCGAGCGCACCTGACCGGATTCCAGCATGCGCTTCCAGCGGTGGGCGCGGGCCAAGGCTTTCAGCAAGGTGTCGTCGAGGGTGGCGCGGGAGCGCACCGGCACGCCGTCGCCCTCGGGCACGATCACCAGCTTGCGGCCACCATGGCGGCGCAAGGAGAGCGGCACCCGGATGGTGAGCGTGTCGATCTGGATCTCTGCGGTCATGCCGCGCTCCTTTCCGCGGACTGGGCGGTGATGTCGGCGATGACGCTGGCCAGCCCCTCGGCGCGCAGGCGGATCTCGGCGCCGTCGGGGCCGATGCGGATCTGTTCGACCAGAAGCTGGAGAATGCGGGCCTGCTCGGCGGGGAACAATTCGTCCCACACCGCCTCGAAGCGGTCGA
>Ga0316222_1001529_pt1 | contig 27731 bp, 35 predicted proteins | sample TBH18011metaG_FD_206008 | JGI IMG/M metagenome (GOLD analysis project Ga0316222, IMG submission 206008) | Freshwater microbial communities from Trout Bog Lake, Wisconsin, USA - TBH18011 | ecosystem: Environmental > Aquatic > Freshwater > Lake > Hypolimnion/Profundal zone | place: USA: Wisconsin... | reverse complement strand
GCTCGTCCAGCCCCTGCTCCGCGTCGTCCTTGAGATCGGCCCTATGCTCGTCGCCGTTCTCGGCTATGTAAGCCTCAAGCTCTACGACGCCTCCACCATCACCGCCTGGCTCGGCATACCCTCCCTGGACCGTTACATGATGGCGGCGGATGTCGCCCTCTTCGGCAAGACTCCCTACCTCTGGTTCAGCCAGTGGGGCCTTGATTCCCCTGCCTTTGTGCAGGTCATGTCCTCTTTCTACGGCCTCTACCCCTTCACTCCCCTCATCGCACTCGCCTGGTTCTACTACAAGGGCGATATGCAGCAGCTTCGCCTCATCCGGCGCGCTCTCTTCATCTCCCTTTACTGCGGATACTGTTGCTACATTCTCCTCCCCGTCTCCGGCCCCCTCACACTGATTCCCCAGGCTGCGCCCCTCCTCATCCAGTCCACCACCACCTACGCCTTCCTCATGGACAACTACCGCTTCGCCACCGACTGCTTCCCCAGCCTCCATACAGCCAATCCCTGGCTCATCGTGTTTCTATGCCGCGGCAAACTCCCACGCTGGCTCATGGCCGCTGCCATCGCCGTCTGCGCCTGCATCACCCTGTCCACCTTCGCCCTCCGCTTCCACTACGGCATCGACGACCTCGCCGGACTCGCCTGGGCATCCCTGATGGCGTTCATAGCACCCCGCACGCTTCCCCGCGAAGCAGCCGAGTGAAAGTCGGCATCTGGCCACGAACCGCCGCGCACATTCCGCAACACTCTTCCGGTGCTACAATTCGAGCGAATTTGACTCAGGTAGCGCCTGGGAGAGGAATGAGTTCTTTATGTCCAGCCTTCGTATTTTCACCAATATATCGAGTAATTTTCCAGGCAGTTTCGTCGCCGCGCGCCGCAGCATTTTATGCCTCGCCCTGCTGGCTGCCACCCTGCCCGCTTCGTCGCAAGCCGTCAACATGTTCCCACCCAACGCTGAAGCGCAATGGACGCGCCTCGCCATCCCGCCCACTCATCCCGTCAGCAACATCGCTCAATGGCATGTCGATGCCGCAAAGCGCACCATCGTCTGCGACGGCAACGGCGGGCACGACTGGCTCCGCTTCAACCACGAGGTGCGCAACTTCACCTTCCACGTCAAGTGGCGCTTCACCCCGCTCTCCGGCACTCCCAAGTACAACAGCGGCGTATTCTTCCTGAACAGCGAAGATGGCTCCATCTGGCATCAGGCGCAAACCACCCTCGACGGCGGCTATCTCTTCGGCCTCACTCCCATGGACGGAAAGCCGACCTCTTTCAACGCTCGCAAAGACATGACGGAGAACCGCGTGAAGCCAGCCGGCCAGTGGAATGTATACGACATCCGCTGCGTAGGCGGTCTGTGCACTCTTGCCGTCAACGGCAAAGTTGTCAACACCATTCATCTATCCGTCGAGAAGGGCTTTGTCGGCCTGGAATCGGAAGGCTACCAGATCACTTTCAAGGACTTCAAACTCCGCGAACTGCCCTGATAGCACCTTCATTCAAGACATAAAAAGCGGGGCGCTGCCATCACTGGCAGCGCCCCGCTTTCTTGCATTATCGGATTCTGCGTTAGATCTTGGGTGCCCCAATCGGGGTTCCCGGACCGTCAGCTTCCACACCGGCCAGCAGCACCAGCGCCCCATTGTTGTTGAACAGGAACCCGTTGAACCGGGCCTGATCGCCAACTGAAAGCGCCTTGCTGGTGATCGCCTGCACGTTCACGTTCGTATACACCGTAACCGTGGTCTTGCCCGTCAACAGGGCCAGCCAGTTATCCGAAGCCAGCGTCAGCGTGTAGGAAGTAAAGCCCGCCGGACTGCTCGGGTTGCTGATGGCCGCAATGGTTCCGCCCACCGTCTGCGGATTCAGACCCACAGCCAGCGCGGTTGCGGCATTGTTCGTCACTCCGCTCACCGCCACGCTCACGCTCTGCCCGGCAAACATCGTCGCCGCGGTGAACCCGGATGCAAATGGCAATGGACCACCAGCCAGGTTGCCGAAACGCCCCGGAAGCAGGAATTTCGTCGAGCCATCGATCGTGATTGTGTCCGTCTCTACTGGATTCGCGGTCGCAGCCGGCCCAACCTTTTGGCGCACCATCATCGTGAACGAAGTAGCCGGAGCTCCGGTCACCGCGGTCACTGGTCCCACCAATACCTGCATGTTCGGGCTCGGTGCTACTGGCTCTTCCACCCGCACGGCCAGCAAGGTGCCGTTTGTCTGCAGTGCGATATCCACCTCAACCAGCGCTCCCACTGCCAGCGCCGACAAGCCGCTCAGGCCTTGGTACTGAGTCGTCGCACTCACCGTTACCGTCAGCGCAATGCCCTGCGGATTCGTCAGCGTAAAGCCGGTTGCGCTCACTGCCGTAACCTTGCCCCTCACGCCGCACTGCAGGCCATTGGTGCCGTTCGTTGGCTGCGGCGGTACCGGAACCGCGGCCACATGGAACGCGGGCGTCACCGTAACCGTCGTGCCTGAAATCGCAACCGAATTCGCCACCAGGTAGTCCACCAGCAGCGACGTCGTCGCGTTATTCACCGTCACTGGAGTTGCAAAGGTCACAGTCTGCGAGGTATTTGCAAGCGTCGCCACGGTCGACACTACCTGCCTCGTCGTCGGATCAACATAGACCACCACTGCATTTGCGTAACTCAGCGTTACGCTGGTGTACGTGTCCTGTGGTATTGCCGGCGAAAACAGCGGCTCCTGAACAGCATCCAGATGAGTCGCTTCAAAGGTCAGTGGCGCGCTCAATATGCTCGTCGTCACCCCTTTGGAGTTCGTTAGAGCAATCGAATTCAACGTCAGGCTCGCGGCAAGCACGCGGTCGCTGGGCGCATCGGTAATGCTCACCTGCACCGTCGCTGTCGGCGTATTGCTACTCGGCGATACCGCGTTCACCACGGAATTGACGGCTGAACACCCGGCCAGCATCAGGCTGGCGGTCGCCACCACTGCGGCGATTGCTTTTGATAGACTCCTGGCAATCTTCTGCGTTCCTGTTTCCATTGTGCTTCTCCTCGCAACGGTTAAACCTTGGAATGCGTGCTCGTTGGGCAGAGTCAAACATGCCAACAGCTGAAGTCAAGGCAGGGTCGGCAGCTACGGCCGGTCCTGTCTCCGACGCCAGCTTAGACGACCATTGCATACAAAACGATTACGGATTGCAAGAAGAATTCTTTCAATTGCACAGCCCCGCCTCCAGGCCCCTAAACCGGGTACCGCTCCAGCGCAAGAGCATGGCGCGCCACCGTCCGGCTCAGCCCCACCGTATCGGCCGGCGTATACCGCGCCAGCCGACGCAAAATCGCCAGTTGCGTTCGCAATCCATCCCCCTCGCCGCATGCCGCCAGCACCCGCCGCGCTGCCCGCTCCACCAACCCCATGGTCTCGTCCGCCAGCAGTCCAGTCATCGCCCCGGCCGCCTCCGCCGTGCTCTTTCCAATCGCGGCAAGCTTCTGGGCACGCAGCAGCGCAGACTCTAACCCATACACCTGCATCAGCATGTCCGCCAGCTCGCCCATCACCTCCTGCTGCTCCTGCAACCCAGCCATAAACCTCTGGCTGGCCACGCCCGCCGCAAACAGCGCCATCTTCTTCGCCGCCTCCAGCGCCCGAGCCTCCCGGCCCAGCACTTCCCCGTCCTCCGCCCCTGCATCAAACGAGGGCGGAGCCATCACCTCATCCATCACCCGCTTGATCGCCCCCATCAGCGGCAACTGCCCGCTCATCGCCCGTTTCATCACCCACCCGGTAATAATCAGCCGGTTAATCTCATTCGTCCCCTCAAAGATCCTGTTGATCCGCGCATCCCTGTAGTAGCGCTCCGCCGGATACTCCTCCACATACCCATACCCGCCCATCGTTGCAATCAGTTCATCGGCCACCAGCGTCAGCATCTCTGATCCATAGACCTTCAAGATCGAGCACTCAACCGCATACTCCTCAATCCGCCGCTGTGTCTCTCGCGCCGTGTGTCCCGTCTGCCCATCGCCCTGTGCCAAGCTCGCATCAATCATCCCCACCGTCCGGTAGGCCATGCTTTCCGCCGCATACAGCCGCGCCGCTGAGGAGGAGATCTTCTGCTGGATCAGACCAAACTCTGCAATCGCTTTCCCAAACGCCTTCCGCTCCTTCGCGTACTGAATCATGTGGCCCAGAGCCTGCCTGGCCCCGCCAACGCAAGCCACTCCCAGCTTGAACCGCCCCACGTTCAGCACATTGAATGCGATATGGTGCCCCTTGCCCGCCTCGCCCAGCAGGTTACCCACCGGCACCTTGCAGTCAGTAAGCAGCAAAGCACAGGTGGATGAGCCGTGAATCCCCAGCTTGTGCTCTTCCTTCCCCACGCTCAGCCCCGGCGTCTCCCGCTCAATCAGAAACGCTGTGAACTTCTCGCTCCCCGTCTCCGCATCCACAATCTTCGCGAACACCGTATACAGCCCTGCGATCCCGCAGTTCGTGATCCATTGTTTCTCCCCGTTAAGGGTGTAGTGCGTCCCGTCAGCCGAGAGCGTCGCCCGCGTACGGATATGCATCGCGTCTGATCCCGAGCTGGCCTCCGACAGCCCATAAGCGCCAATCCGTTCGCAGCTTGACAAGCTCGGCAAGTAGCGCTGCTTCTGCTCCTCGGTTCCATACCAGACCAGCGGCAGCGTCGCAATCCCGATATGTGCTCCAAACGCTGTCGAAAAGCTTCCCAGCACTGACAAGTGATCTGTAATCAGCGTCGAGCTGGTCTTGTCCATCCCCATCCCGCCGTACTCTTCGGGAATGTCTACGGCCGTAAACCCCAGTTCGGCGGCTCGTCGCATCAGCCCGGCCATCACCCCCGGCTCCTTCGCCTCAAGGGCCGCCACCGCAGGCAAAATCTCCTCGCGTGCAAACCGGGCGGCAGTCGCCGCAATCTGCTGCTGCTCCTCGTTCAGATCTTCAGGCGTAAATATCTCGCCCGGCGTCCGGTTTTCAATCAAGAAACTGCCGCCCGCGGCGGCCACTATCTGCGATCCCGTTGATGGACTCATTGCGTACCCTTCCAGAACTGCTAGATCACAGTACGTCAGCCGCATAACGGCGATCAACTGCATCTTTTTCAGCCCGCTGCCGCTGCCCGCGCGCACGCGCAGTTCCCGCCTATATCGCGTACAATTGCCGGTATCCTGCCCTTGGAGGCTCGCCTTGTTAGCCGCGCTTGCAACCCGTCTGATTCCCCCCGGCCTGTTTGCCGCGCTGACCTCGCGTGTAGCCACTTTTCTGGCCTTTGCGCCTCAGACCGGCCTGCGCCACTACTTCAAAATGCAATACGCAGATCAGACATTCAAAGGGCTCTACCACTGGAACTGGTTCGATCTGATGCTGCTCATCCCCTACTTCTTCGTCATGATCGTGCTCTCCATCTATGGTGTGCATCGTTACACCATGTGCTACCAGTACTTCAAATACAAAAAGAACTACGATCCCAATCCACCCAAACACTTCGACGAGTTGCCCAGGGTCACCGTCCAGTTGCCCATGTATAACGAGCAGTTCGTCATCGACCGCCTCATCGAGGCAGTCTGTGCCATGGACTACCCCAGCGACAAGCTCGAAATTCAGGTTCTCGATGACTCGACCGACGAGACCGTCCAGGTGGCGGCAGACATCGTTGCTCGCTACAAGGCTCTCGGCCACCCCATCGAATACATACACCGCACAAACCGCAACGGCTTCAAGGCCGGCGCGCTCGATGAGGGCCTCAAGATCGCCAAGGGCGAGTTCATTGCTATCTTTGACGCCGACTTCGTCCCGCCCAAAGACTGGATCATGAAGGTGATCCACCACTTCGCCGAGCCCGGCGTGGGTATGGTTCAAACCCGCTGGACACACCTCAACCGCGACTACAGCCTGCTCACGCAAATTGAGGCCATCCTCCTCGACGCCCATTTCGTCATCGAGCATGGCTCCCGCGTCCGCACCGGAGAGTTCTTCAACTTCAACGGCACCGCCGGCATGTGGCGACGCCAGGCCATCTCTGACGGCGGCGGCTGGCAGCACGATACCCTCACTGAAGACACTGACCTCAGCTATCGCTCGCAAATGGCTGGCTGGCGCTTCAAGTACCTGCCAGAAGTCGAGTGCCCCTCCGAACTGCCCATTGAGATGACCGCCTTCAAAACTCAGCAGGCGCGCTGGGCCAAGGGACTCATCCAGGTCTCCATCAAGCTGCTCCCCAAAATCTTCAGCTCTGAGATGACCCGCAAGCGCAAAATCGAGTCCGTCTACCACCTCACGGCCAATATCGCCTATCCGCTCATGATCGTCATGACCGCCCTGCTCGTCCCCTCCATGGTCTGCCGCTTCTACCAGGGCTGGTTTCAGATGCTGCTGATTGACGTGCCTTTGTTCACTGCATCCACGCTATCCATCGCCGTCTTTTACCTGCTCAGCCAGCGCGTGCTCTTCCCAAAAACATGGTTGAGGACCTTCCTCTATCTGCCTTTCATCATGGCCCTCGGCATCGGCCTCACCGTCACCAACACCAAGGCCGTCATGGAAGCCCTCTTCGGCGTTAAGAGCGCTTTTGTCCGCACCCCCAAGTTCCGCGTCACCAAGAAGGGCGAAAAGTCCCAGGCCAACAAGTACCGCAAGCGCCTCATTCTCGCTCCCTGGATCGAGATGGCTCTCGGCCTCTACTTCTTCCTGGCCATCCTCTACACCTTCACCAACCACAATTACTTCACTGCGCCCTTCCTCATCCTCTTCGTCATTGGCTACTGGTACACCGGTCTCATGAGCCTCCTCCAGGGCCGCTTTGACCGCTTCAAGTTCCGCTCCAAGACCGACGATGATGAGTCCAGCCCCCGCCCCTTCCCTGTCGGTGTCTAGTTTCTGATCTTTTCAGGAGATCGGCGGCGCAGGTCCGGCACAGATGAAGTCTGGGTGCCCCATGTCTCGCCTTTGAGACATGGGATGCGGGATCTTCGAAAGACGAAGAGGCTGGTTCGTTATCAGCCAATTAGCCCAGAACCCCAAAGCAACAGCCTGAGACACGGAATCCACCCCCTGCCCCCTGATCCCTGACCCCTGCCTTCTGCAATTGCAGATAATTACAACCAAAGGGCGCACAATAATCTCAAGTGGATTGCCGACGACCGGCACCGGAGTGGGGCAAAAAACGTACCCCCCCTCCCCTGGTCGCAAAATCTACGTTTTTCGCACCCTTTGAATCCGTCAAATTGTTCTTATTAAACCGCTTAAAAGATCCGCCTGCTAACTACTTGGTAACACCTCACCGTACAAATACGTCATGGATCAGCTCATTTTGGCCCGTTTCCTCGCAGAAAGAGGCCATTTCTGCACTCCCACGGACCACCTTGCCAAGATGCAAGTGGCCCCGATTTTGCGTTTAAGCTTTTTCTTGTGAGATTTTGCAACGGATGACTCTAGTTAACTTCAATCAAGAGAGGATTTTTTGTCTCCGGAGATAGGGAAGGGGGGATACGCAGCGCGCGAAATTCCTTGAACTCCCTGTTCTGCGCCGCTTGCACATTTTCCGCCCTTTGGTCTGCCACCGTTTTGCGTCCGATACAATAGTCAACAAGCGCCTGTCGCCCAGGGACACAATTCCTTTGGCCGCCAGGCGCATCGGAGCATAATGCTAGCCAAGAATCTCCCTGAAGCACTTACTTTCGACGATGTCTTACTTATCCCTGCCTACAGCGAGATCGTGCCTGTACAGGTCAGCACACAGACCCAGTTGACACGGAACATTACACTGAATACCCCTTTGCTCTCCTCCGCCATGGACACGGTCACGGAGTCGCGCATGGCCATCGCCATGGCCCAGCAGGGCGGTATAGGCATCGTTCACCGCAACCTCAGCATCAACGACCAGTCCGGTGAGATTGATAAGGTCAAGCGTTCTGAGAGCGGAATGATCGTTGACCCGGTCACCATCGGGCCGGACCAGATGATCGGCGACGCCCTCGAGGTGATGCGCCGATATAAAATCTCCGGCGTGCCCGTCACGCGCGGCAAGAAGCTGGTCGGCATCCTCACCAACCGCGATCTCCGCTTCGAGACCCGCACCGATATCCCCATCGGCGACGTGATGACCAAGGAAAACCTCATCACAGTCCCCGTCGGCACCACGCTGGAAGAGGCAGAGCTGATCCTCCACAAGCACCGTGTTGAAAAGCTTCTCGTGGTCGACGATCAGTACAACCTCAAGGGACTCATCACGGTCAAGGACATCCAGAAGAAGCTCAAGTATCCCAACGCCAGCAAGGATGACCAGGGCAGGCTCCGCGTCGGAGGCGCCATCGGCGCTACCGGAGACTATCTTGAACGCGCTTCCGAGTTGGTCCGCGCCCGCGCTGACGTCCTCGCCATCGACTCTGCCCACGGCCATTCCTCACGAGTGCTCGAGGCTGTCCGTGAGGTCAAGAAGCTCTTCCCAAACGTTGGCTTGCTGGCCGGGAATGTCGCCACCTATGAGGGCGCTATGGCGCTCATTGAAGCCGGCGCAGACGCCATCAAGGTTGGCATCGGCCCCGGCTCCATCTGCACTACCCGCATGGTCACCGGTGCCGGCATGCCGCAGATCACTGCCATCGCCGAGGCCGCACGCGCCGCACGCGAGCACGGCATCCCCGTCATCGCTGACGGTGGCATCAAGTACTCCGGCGAGATCACCAAGGCTATCGCCGCTGGTGCCAGTTCCGTCATGATTGGTTCCCTCTTTGCTGGCGTCGACGAGAGTCCCGGCGAGACGATCCTGTACCAGGGCCGAAGCTTCAAGAGCTATCGCGGCATGGGATCCCTGACAGCCATGAGCCAGGGCTCAGGGGAGCGATATTTCCAGAGCACGGATGATCTAGCCAGCGCTGAGCTAGGCAGTGAAGGCGTGGTGCAGCGTGAGCGCGCCAGCCAAAACCGTCTCGCCAAGTTTGTCCCCGAAGGCATTGAGGGACGTGTTCCCTACCGGGGCCCGTTGGAGTCCATGGTCTTTCAGTTGGTTGGTGGTCTCCGTTCCGGCATGGGCTACCTCGGCTGTAGCACCGTCGCGGAACTCCAGGAGAAGGCTCAATTTGTCCGCATCTCCGGAGCAGGCCTTCGCGAGAGTCACGTCCACGACGTGATCATTACCCGGGAGGCCCCTAATTATCGAGTCGAGTAGGTACCGCAGCATTAATTATTTTTGCAGCGCCTGGTTGCCGGTGCTTATCGGCATATGCGTCATTGGAATGGAGTCAACTGAAGCCTTTGGCGCCGAATACACCAGCGGCCCCTTGCGTTTGCTTTACGAGTCCATCTTCGGACACGTCGCAAACGCGAGTTGGTATATGCTGCACATGGTCATTCGGAAATCCGGCCACTTTCTTGGCTACGGGTTCATTGGGCTGGCATGGCTGCGCGCCTGGTGGATGACCCTACCCCACTCACGGTTCCTGCATGACGCCCTCCTTGCAGTCTTGGGTACCGCATTGGTTGCCAGCTCCGATGAGTTCCACCAGACATTCCTGCCAAATCGTTCTGGTTCGGCTTGGGATGTCCTGCTCGACTGTTGCGGCGCCATTGCATTGCAGTTTGTGGTCTACCTCTTCATGCGCTGCTTCCGCCCCAAGCGCCTGGTAAGGTCTGCCTGAGCACGCTCCTCTTTAGATGTACATTGTGCGGCAAGGCACTATCTGGCAAAGGGATGCGGCACCAGAAACTTTTCAGGCAACTGGTAATGCAGAAAAGGTCACACGCGCGCTTCCCCTGAAGGGAAGTGCACGTGTGACCTTCTGATCGAAGTGTGAAGATGACGCCCTAGGTCCGCTTACGCGGCCTCTGCGCCACCCTCTTCCTTCTTTGTTTCTTCCAATTGCTTTTCGAGCTCAGCCCGCTTCTTGGCCTTGACGTCTTCGCGCTTCTGGCGCTTCTCGTCGAGTTGCTTCTCGGCGCCGAGCAGCTCGATAAATACCTTCTCTGCCCCGTCACCTTGCTGGAAGCCAATGCGAACGATACGCAGATAGCCGCCCTGACGGTCGCCGTAGCGAGGAGCCACGGTGTCAAAAAGCCGCGTGACGGACTTGTCAGTCATCAAGAAGCTGAGTGCCTGACGGCGGCTGTGCAGATCGCCCTTCTTGCCCAGGGTGATCATCTTTTCCACGAGCGGGCGCACTGCTTTGGCTTTGGCCACAGTGGTCTCGACGCGATCCTCAATAATGATGGACGTCACCAGGTTCCGCAACAGCGCGCGGCGGTGGCTGGTATTACGTCCGAGCTTGAATCCTGCATTGCGATGGCGCATGATGCAACTCTCTTTCGGAATTTTCTCTTGCCGCTCAAATCTGCGGCAGAATGCATTCTGGCAGCGGGCCGGCTTGCGTGACGGCCCGCCTATCTCCAGCTTTAGAAGTTCTCGGTCTCGGTGGGCAATTGCAGGTCCACTGAATCCAGGGGTTCGTCCTCGTCGTCGTAGTGGCTATAGCTGGCGGCCAGGGCAGTAGCGGGCGGAATGCTCGTGGGCCCGGGCACGGCGTTGCCATTCTCGTCGATCTTCATGCCCAACGAGAGGCCCATCTGCGCAAGGATTTCCTTGATCTCGTTCAAGCTCTTGCGGCCGAAGTTCTTGGTCTTCAGCATCTCGGCTTCTGTCTTTTGTACCAGTTCGCCGATGGTCTGAATATTCGCGTTCTTCAGGCAGTTGTAGCTGCGTACTGACAGCTCAAGCTCTTCCACTGACCGGTTGAGATTGTCGTTCCGTAGCAGGGTGCGACCTTCTTCGCCGCGCGCTTCAGCTTCAATTTCCTCTTCGAAGTTAATGAAGATATTCATGTGATCCTTCAGCAGCTTCGCGGCCAGGCCCACAGCATCGGCTGGCAACACGGCTCCGTTGGTCCACACTTCGAGAGTGAGCTTGTCGTAGTCGGTAATCTGTCCCAGGCGAGCGGCTTCCACCACATAGTTCACGCGCCGCACAGGCGAGTGAACTGAGTCCACAGGGATAAAGCCCAAGCCCAGATCGGAATCAAAATTCTTGTCGGCAGAGATGTAGCCGCGCCCACGCTTCAGGCGCATCTCCATATCCAGCTTGCCGCCCTCTGAGAGCGTTGCCAGATAGATATTCTTGTCCAGGATCTCCACATCGCCATCGGCCTCGATCATTCCTGAGGTCACGATGCCCGGCTGGTCTGCGCGCAAGTAAAGCGCCTTCGGACCCTCGCCCGCAAGCTTGAAGGGAACTTGCTTCAGGTTCAGAATGATGTCGGTCGCATCTTCCACAACGCCCGTGATCGACTGAAACTCGTGCAGTACGCCCTCGATGCGAATTGCGGTAACTGCGGCGCCTTCAATCGAGCTCAGCAGTGTGCGGCGAAGGGCATTGCCGATCGTCGTACCAAAGCCTCGCTCAAACGGCTGCGCGCTGAACTTGCCAAATGTGTCCGTAAGCGTCTCGGCATCTACTGCTAGCCGCTTCGGTTTTTGAAATCCTCTCCAAAGCATACCTGTCTCTCGTTTCCTGCACGGCATGCACGTCGCGATGCATTTTGCGGCGGCCGCGCAAGTTCTCCTTCGTTTGAAATACAGGAGGCGGTGATCAGGAAGAAATCCCGTCCGGGCTCTTACTGACCACTGTTCCCTGTCTGCTGCTCACTATTACTTGCTGTACAGTTCCACAATCAGCTGCTCATTGATGGGCAGGTTGATATCCTTGCGCTTCGGCAGGGTCAGAACGCGGCCCGTGAGGGTCTCGAAGTTCATCTCCAGCCATACGGGTAGTGGGCTCTGCGCTGCGTACTGCGCTCCCTGTTCAACGATCAGGAGCTTCTTCGCGCCATCACGGATAGCAATCTCGTCGCCTGCGTTCACCTGGTAGGAAGGAATGTTCACCTTGCGGCCGTTGACCTGCACATGTCCGTGGCGGACAACCTGGCGGGCCTGGCGGCGGGAGATGGCAAATCCTAGCCGGAATGCCACGTTGTCCAGACGACGCTCCAACTGCTGAATCAGTAATTCGCCTGTAACTCCCTGGGCACGGTTCGCCTTCTCGTAGTACTCGCGGAACTGGCTCTCCAGCGTGAAGTACATACGCTTGGCCTTCTGCTTCTCGTGCAACTGCAAACCATAGCCCACGATCTTGGCCTTGCGGTCCTTGCCGTGCTGGCCGGGAGGAAAGTTACGCTTCTCCAGCGGGCAACGGTCACTTGCACATTTTGTACCCTTCAAAAATAACTTGGTGCCTTCACGACGGCAAAGGCGGCAGACTGCTCCTGTATAACGTGCCATTTCTTCTCCCTGCTTCGGGTGACGGCCGGTTTACATATCCCAAGGGACATTTCGTCCCGGCCCATTGTAGTGATCGGTGGAGAGAAAGCAGTGTTCAGCAGATGCCCGCGGGCTGCTCACTGAACACCGTTCCATCTCCACTGGCTTCTTAGACCCTTCTCCGCTTCGGAGGACGGCAGCCATTGTGCGGTACTGGCGTAACGTCGCGAATGGAGCGAACTTCGATCCCTGCTGCAGCCAACGCGCGGATTGCTGACTCGCGGCCCGAACCCGGACCTGCAACCCGAACATCCACGGAGCGCATCCCGTGATCGCGAGCCATGCTGGCTGCGTTCGAGGCGGCCTGCTGCGCCGCGAACGGCGTGCCCTTGCGTGATCCTCTGAAACCCAGCGAGCCAGAACTCTTCCAGCTCAATGTGTTCCCCACCTGGTCGGTGATCGTCACAATCGTGTTGTTGAACGTGGCTTGAATGTGCGCAATGCCAAATGGCACATTCTTGCGTTCGCGTTTCTTGAACTTCTTGTTCTTGCCAGCCTTGCCGGCTCCGCCCTTCTGCTCTGGTTTCGCCATTAGGTTTTACCCGTCGCTTTCTTTTTGCCGGCAACTGTGCCCTTGCGCGGGCCCTTGCGGGTGCGGGCGTTGGTATGGGTGCGCTGGCCGCGCACCGGCAGCGACCGACGATGCCGGTTGCCGCGGTAGCTCTGAATGTCGATCAGGCGCTTGATGTGCATCTGGACGTCCTTGCGCAGGTCGCCCTCGACATCCCCCTGATCTTCAATCACCTGACGGATACGGTTTACCTCGTCCTCGCCTAGATCCTGGATTTTCTTGAAGGGGTCTACATTCGCCTTCTCCAGAATTTTCAGCGCGCGCGGGTTGCCGATCCCGAAAATGTATGTGAGTGCGATTCTTGCCTGCTTGTTGCGAGGCAGATCCACTCCAGCAATGCGTGCCATTTGTATTCCTTTGCCGCTACATGTTGTGTGCCCCCGGCCTCAACCGGTTCGCACGGGTTATGCTTCCCGCCCCTGAGGTTCATCGCAAGCCTTGACTCAAGCTAACTAGCCTCACGCCGCTGACGGCTTTTGGAGCGATCCGCCAATACCAGAAGATCTTAGCCCTGGCGCTGCTTGTGCTTTGCGTTCTCGCAGATGACCCTCACCACGCCGCGGCGAGTAATCACCTTGCACTTCACGCAAATCTTCTTGACTGATGCTCGGACTTTCATTGCAACTGCCCTTCTCCGCACTAAAAAGCACTGTGCGGGATATTAAAAGACTCATTTGTAGCGGTAAACAATCCGCCCGCGGTTTAGATCATAAGGACTCAGTTCCACGGCCACGCGATCGCCGGGCAGAATGCGGATAAAATTCTTGCGCATCCTCCCCGAGACATGGGTCAGAACCTCGTGATTGTTCTCGAGCTTGACCTTGAACATGGCATTGGGCAGGGTCTCTGTGACCACCGCCATAACCTCAATCGCGTCTTCCTTCGACAAACTGCATCCCGCTTCTGCCGGACCTTCGTACAACTGTCTGTACCGGTACCAGCCTGTTAGCCCGAGCTTGCTACTCGGTTAATACTCTCGCTCCGGTCGCGGTCACCGCCACCGTGTGCTCAAAATGAGCGCTCATGCTTCCATCTTTGGCCACAGCTGTCCATCCGTCATCCAATACCACAACGTCCGGCTTTCCGGCATTCACCATAGGCTCAATGGCGATAACCATCCCCACCTTTAGCTTCATGCCCCGGCCTGCCTGGCCAAAGTTTGGCACCTGCGGATCTTCGTGCATGTGGACCCCGATGCCATGGCCCACAAAATCCCGTACTACTGAAAACCCTTCGGCTTCAACAACTCCCTGCACCGCCGCGCCGATATCCCCGAGAGTCGCCCCTGGCTGAACTGCCGCAATACCTGCGTGCAATGACGCTTCCGTAACCTTCAGCAACCGTGCGGTATCCGCGTCAATTGCTCCGACTGGAACTGTTATGGCTGCGTCCCCGTAGTAGCCGTCCACCACTACGCCAAAATCAACAGAGACGATGTCCCCTTCATGCAACACCCGCTTCGGCGATGGAATGCCATGCACCACTTCACCGTTGACAGATGTGCACAGAACACAAGGGAATCCGTGGTACCCCTTGAAAGCCGCCTTCACTCCCAGTTCAGCGAGGCGCCCTTCAGCAACCCTCTCCAGGTCGAGCGTCGTCACGCCTGGCTTCACATGCCCGCGCACCAACTCCAGCACCTCGCGGACCACCCGGCCCGCTATGCGCATCTTCTCGATCTCTTGGGACGACTTTAGAACTACCGCCAAAATAACCCAGCTTTCAATTACCCGTTAACCGGGGCGACGATCAGTCAGAGCCCTCTCGGCTCCTGACTGATCCCCGTTCCCTCGAATCCACTCATCACACAAAAACCCACCGTCCGGTTACGCTACCCGCGTAACCGCTCTACGGCGGCAACAATTCCGGTCGCAATCATGTTGATCGGCCGGTCTCCATCCACTTCCGCAAAGCGTCCCAGTGCCCGGTAATGCTCAACGACAGGCGCGGTCAGTGCTCCATAAGCGCGCATGCGCTCCTTGAAAACATCTTCCGTGTCGTCGGCTCGCTGCACCAGGGCCGCCCCTTCAACATCGCAAAATCCATCTCTCTTCGGTGGATTTACGTAGATGTTATAGATGGCCTGGCAGGCAGGACAGTTCCTGCGTCCGGTAATCCGGCGCAGTAGTTGATTATAGTTCACCTGGATGCTTACAGCAACCACTGGAAGACCTTCCGTCTGGGCTGCCAACCGACCATCTAGCCAGCCTGCCTGACCCAGGGTACGCGGAAAACCATCAAGAATGTAGCCGTTGGCCGTGTCTGGCTGTTGCAGTCGAACTGCCACCATCTCATCCACAAGAGAATCCGGAACCAACTCCCCCCGGCCCATGATCTCCTTGGCTACCCGGCCCAGGGAAGTCCCCTGTGCCACATTGGCGCGCAATAAATCGCCGGTTGAAATCTGCGGGATTCCCCACAGCTTGACCAGTTCCTTGGCTTGAGTTCCCTTACCCACGCCCGGCGCACCCAATAAAAGTATCGGGCCGGGGACGGTTTTTGATTCCGTCGCCCGGCCACTTGTCACTGAAGTTACTGATGAAGACATTACCAGGTTTTCCTTCCGCGTATGCGACCGGAGCGCGGGGAAAAGCCGTCATAATGCCGCATGATCAGCTGCGATTCGATCTGGTTGACCGTATCCATGGCTACACCCACAACAATAAGTAGTGAGGTGCCGCCAAAGTAGAAGTTGACCCCCATACCGTGAATCGCCCAAGTCGGCAGGTTCTCGAAGACCCGGCCGATGAGCCACAACTTGTCAAAGCGAATACCCGAAATCAGGAAGGTCGGCACCAGGGAGATAACAATCAGATAAAGTGCGCCAACCAGCGTGATACGAGTGAGAATGTCGTTGATGAAGTCTGATGTCCTCTTGCCAGGACGAATGCCGGGGATGAACGACCCGGACTTGCGGAAATTATCTGCAATGTCGTCTGGCTTCATCACGATTGAGACATAGAAATACGCGAAGAAGATAATCCCAAGCATATCCAGCAGTTCATACCACGGATACCCGGGTGCCAATGCCTGCAGAATTGGCTGCAGGAAGCGGCTATTCTGAACCCATTCCACCTGCCCGAAAAGCATCGGTGCGGACAATATCGAACTGGCGAAGATCACAGGCATCACACCGCCGGAATTGACCTTGAGGGGGAGATGGCTCGACTGACCGCCCATCATGCGACGGCCAATGATCCGCCGCGCGCTCTGGATGGGGATGCGCCGCTCACTCCGCTCCACAAAGACGATGAACGCCACTACTGCAACCATTCCTGCTACCAGCAGCAAAACAACCAGGAATGTCATTGACCCCCAGGCGTCCGTCTGGATCTTCTGCACCAACTCAGCCACGCCACGAGGCAGCCCGGCAACGATACCCGCGAAGATCAAAAGGCTCATACCGTTACCAATACCGCGGTCGGTAATCTGCTCGCCAAGCCACATGATGAAGGCGGTACCGGTGGTCAGAGTCAGAACGGTCATCAATGTAAAGCTGATGCCGGGGTTTAGTACCAATCCCTGCCGAGTGAGAATCGCCGCAATTCCGATAGACTGCAGTGCGCCCAGGACAACCGTCATGTAACGCGTCCACTGCGTGATCTTGCGCCGGCCCAGTTCGCCTTCCTTCTGGATACGCGCCAGTGGCTCATACACCACGGTCAGAAGCTGGAAGATAATCGACGCGGTAATGTAGGGCATGATGCCCAGCGCGAAGATGGTCATACGGCGCAGGTTGCCGCCGCCAAACAGGTCCATCAGGCCGAGAGCCGAGCCGTTCTGCTGGTTGAAGAGCAGTTCAAGTTGGTGGGTGTTTACACCAGGCGTCGGGATGAACGCTCCGAGCCTGTAAATGGCCAGAATGCCCATTGTGAAAAGCACCCGCTTGCGTAGATCGGGAATCCGAAAGATATTGAGAAACTTCTCGAGCATTTTGGGTTTTCCGCTTCAGGCGTTTGCCGCCACTTGAATCGTTCACCTACAGCAACATCTTAGAGCATATCCCGATTTGCAATGATGCTACGAGATCGCTGGGAATGCTGGATATGCGAACCGTCACACATCTTAGCCTCTTACAGTCTTGGTATCCCAGAGTCATTTCTAAGACCTGGGATACCCTGAGCAGACTGAAGTTAGGCCGCCGGGGCGACTTCGCCGCCCAGAACCACAGCCTTGCCACCGGCCTTTTCGATCTTCTCGATTGCCGACTTGGAAAACTTGTGCGCATGAACGGTTACCGGCGTGGTCAGCTCGCCTGATCCAAGAATCTTGATCAGTGCCTTCTTGCTCGATGACAAACCAAGCTTCCTGTAATCTTCCAGTGCGATCTCGGTGATCTTGTGGTCGGCGATCGTCGCTGCAAGCCGGTCCAGATTCACAACCGTATACTCGGTGCGGAATATGTTGATAAAGCCGCGCTTCGGCAGCCGGCGGTGCAATGGCATCTGCCCGCCTTCAAAGCCGCGCATCAGGCTGAAGCCGGAACGTGATCCCTGCCCATTGTGTCCGCGGGTAGCGGTCTTGCCCATGCCAGAACCCATACCGCGGCCCACACGCTTGCGCCCGGTATTGGCCTTCTTCGGCGCGCGCAAATTCGATAGATTCTTTGCCATTATTTCCTCGCTGTAGCGCCGGCCGGGTTGGTCCCTGCCGACTCGCGTTGTAAAGCTGCTTCTAGCGGATTGCTAGTCTTCCAGAATACGGACCAGGTGCGGAACTGCCTTCACCATACCCCGGGTCGATTCCGTGTCAACGCGCTCGACGATCTGGTTGAGCCGTGTAAAGCCCAATCCCTTCACCACTGCCTTGTGCTTCACGGGAGTGGAGTTCTTCGAGCGGTAATACTGAATGCGAATCATCTTGGTCTCAGCCATGGCTTACATCTCCTCCACGGACTTGCCGCGCATGTTTGCGACTTCTGCCCGGTCGCGCAATTGCAACAGCGCGTCGAAAGTAGCCTTCACCACATTGTGCGGGTTAGGAGAGCCAAGGCTCTTGGTCAGCACATTCTGCACGCCTGCAGATGTCATCACCGCGCGCACTGCGCCGCCGGCAATCACGCCCGTACCTTCAGGAGCTGGCTTCAGCAGCACCTGACCAGCGCCATAACGGCCCAGTACCAGGTGCGGAATTGAGGTCTCGGTCAGGTTCACGCGAATCAGGTTCTTCTTGGCCGCTTCAATTCCCTTGCGGATCGCCTGGGGAACTTCCTTGGCCTTGCCGGAACCATGACCCACCACGCCCGAGGCGGCGTCGCCGACCACCACCAACGCGGCAAACGACATGTTCTTGCCGCCCTTTACCACTTTGGTCACGCGATTGATGGCCACCACCTGATCCTTCAGGTTGTACTGGTTGGCATCGAGTTTCTTCTTCAAGATCGTCATTGCTCTCTCGTCTATCCTTCCGGGCGGCTCATCCACTGTGCATGCCCTGGGGAAAACCTTGCTCATCAAAAATCAATAACAACTGCCGCAAAAGCGACGCTTAGAACTCCAGACCTGCCTCGCGGGCTGCATCGGCAAGCGCCTTGATGCGACCGTGATACAAAAAGCCGCCACGATCGAAGACCACTTTCTTGATCCCCATCCCGACTGCTTTCTCTGCCACTGCCTTGCCAATCTCCTTGGCTGCCGCCACATTCCCGCCGGCCTTCACCTTCAGTGCCAGTGTCGATGCTGAAGCCAGCGTCACGCCCTTCTGATCGTCGATCACCTGAGCATAGATGTGGCTCAGCGAGCGGTAAACATTCAGCCTTGGCCGCTCCCCGGTACCAGACAGCTTGGCCCGGATGCGTGCGTGAATGCGTTGACGGATTGCGTCTCTATTTGTCTGCGTAATCATTGTCTCTCGATCCTATTAGCGGAGCCGCCCCGCGGCCCCGTTCGGTTAAACTTCTGCCTAAAGCTAAAAGCTGGCTGCTACTTCGAGCCCGTCTTGCCGGCCTTCTTCTTCAGCTTCTCATCCGAGTACCGCACGCCCTTGTTCTTATAGGGGTCCGGCTTGCGCAACGACCGCATATCCGCAGCAACCTGGCCAACCTTCTGGCGGTCAATCCCAGAAATGGATAGATGGGTCTGCTTCGGATCGATCGTCACTTCAATGCCCGTGGGCAAAGGAAATTCAATAGGGTGTGAATAGCCCAGCGTAAACACCACTGTGCCCTTCCCCTTCAACTCGGCGCGATAACCGATACCCACAATATCCAGTTCGCGGGTCCAGCCCTTGGTCACGCCCTGAACGGCATTGAATACAAGCGCCCTCGTCAAGCCATGCACAGCAGCATGCTTCTCGGTGTCGCGATTCACATGTAGAATCCCGTCCTTGGTCTCCAAAGTAATCCCGTCGGCAATCAACGCTGTTACCTTGCCCTTGGGACCCTCTACCAGAACTGTGTTGCCCTCGACCGTGTACTTTACGCCCGCGGGCAGCGGGATAAGTTTCTTTCCAATTCGCGACATTGCTTCAATCCTCTTTCGGCTTGCGAGTCCCGCATGAATTCAAACCGGAATCCACCGTTCCACTGCAGCCCATACTGGTTGCCAAAAATCGCCTCTCGGCTGATCACCGGCAACTAATTCTGATCCCTACCAGACTTCGCAGAGCAACTCGCCGCCAACACCCTCGCGGCGCGCCTGGCGACCCGTCATCACGCCCTTGGGCGTAGTCATGATCGAGATGCCGAGGCCACCCTGAACGCGCTTGATCTCATCGTGGCCAATATACACACGGCAGCCAGGGCGAGAGATGCGCGCCAGGTCGCGGATAGCTGCTTCAGTGCCGCCGTATTTCAGATATACGCGGAGCACCTGCTTGCCTTCCTCTTCCTGGGTCTTGTAGTTCGAGATATAGCCCTCTTCCTTCAGGATGCGGGCTATCTCGGTCTTCAGCTTTGAAGCCGGTACATCCAGCTTCTGATGACGTGCCCGAATTGCGTTCCGGATACGCGCCAGAAAATCTGCTACTGGGTCGGTCAGACTCATTCCTTCTCCTTCATTCCCCGTTCGCCCGGCAATGCGGGAACCTGCGGGAATGTTCACTACAGTTGTCAGGGCCCATCAGTCAGTTGCCAGAATCGAACCCTTGATCCTAGCCTCTGAAACCTGCTCCCTGAAAAACTACCAGCTCGACTTCACGACGCCGGGAATCTCACCCTTCAACGCCAAAGACCGAAAACACAAGCGGCAAACGCCGAACTTGCGCAAAAACCCTCGCGGCCGTCCGCAGAGTTGGCACCGGTTGTGCTTGCGGCAGCTGAACTTCGGCTTCCGCGCGTCTTTCACCCTTTTTGCAGTGGTTGCCATAATCCTCTTATCCCGCCCTACGCGCCTTGCCGGAAGGGCATACCGAAGTGGCGCAGCAGTGCGCGCGCTCCATTGTCGTCCCTGGCTGTGGTCACGATGGTGATATTCATGCCCTTCAGCTTCTCTACCTTCGAATAGTCGATCTCAGGAAAAATCAGCTGGTCACGCAGGCCGAGCGTGTAATTGCCGCGCCCGTCAAAGCTCTTCGTTGAAACACCGCGGAAATCACGCACGCGCGGCAGCGCGGTTGAAATCAGACGATCCAAAAACTCGTAGGCCTTGTCCGACCGCAAAGTCACCATCGCACCAATTGACATCCCGGCGCGCACCTTGAAGGCTGCAATTGACTTCTTCGCCTTCGTGGTTACCGGCTTCTGACCGGCAATCGCGGCCAAATCCGCAACCAGCGGATCAAGCAGCTTGGTGTTCTGTGTGGCTTCGCCCAGACCCATGTTGATCACGATCTTGTCCAGTTCGGGGACCGCCATGGGGTTCTCAAGTCCAAGCTCCTTTTGAAGAGCTTGCTTGATCTCCTTGTGGTACTTTTCTTTCAGTCTTGCAGCCATGTTACTTCGCTCTCTTTCTTCCGGCGCCCGGGGTGGCCCCTTTTGAAGGCCGTCTACCGTTGCGGAAGGGGTTGGCCGTCTCGGCGCATCGCGCCTCGTCCGGCTTGGGGTCCCGTTACTTCTTCGTGGGCAACGTCTGCCCGCACTTCTTGCAAACGCGGACCTTCATGTCACCTTCGGCCTTGTGGCCTACGCGAGCCGGCCCGCAGTTGGGGCAGACAAGCATTACGTTCGACACTTGGATCGGCGATTCCTGCTCGGCTATGCCGCCCTTGGTGCGCTGGCCCTGCTTGCTTGAAACTGTCTTCTTGACCACCCGCACGTGCTCCACAAGAACCGTGCCCTTGTCAGGGAAAACACGCAGCACGCGGCCCGTCTTGCCGCGGTCGGAGCCCGTGAGCACCTTGACCGTATCGTTGCGATGAATATTTAAACTCTGCATCTCTTCTCCAAGAACAGCCTGGTGTCCAGCTACTAAACGACTTCAGGAGCCAGCGAAACAATCTTCAAAAATTTCTTCTCGCGCAGCTCGCGAGCCACAGGCCCAAACACGCGCGTGCCTACCGGCTCATTCGAGTCGTTGATCACTACTGCCGCATTCTCATCGAAGCGGATATAGCTGCCGTCCTTGCGACGATGCGCCAGGCGTGTGCGGACGATAACCGCCTTCACTACCTTGCCCTTCTTCACGGTGCCTTCAGGCGAAGATTCCTTCACCGCAGCGGTAACAATGTCACCGAGACCAGCCTTCTTGCCCAGTCCGCCGCCCAGCGGCAGAATCACTTGAAGCTTGCGGGCGCCGGAGTTGTCGGCCACCGCGAGCATGGTTCTCATTTGCACAGCCATGGGTTCTTCTCCTTCTCGCTCGCGCTACTTGACGGCCGCTTGCGCGGCATCTTCAATCTGGCCGAGCGCGGAGCGCCGGACGATCTCTTCCAAAGCCCACCGCTTCAACTTGCTCAGCGGGCGGGTCTCGCGGATTCGCACCACATCGCCCATGCGCGCGGAGCTTTGCTCGTCGTGGGCGTAGAACTTCTTGGTGGAGCGCACAATCCGCTTGTACTTCGGATGAGCCTTGCGCATCTCAACCTCGACCACGATCGTCTTCTGCATCTTGGTCGAAACTACCTGGCCAACCTTTTCGTTGCGCCGAGCGCCTGCTGTTGCCGGCGCCTGTACTGCTTCTTGAGTCGCCGTCATTTAGCGGGCTCCCTTCTTGGTTTCCGCGGGCTCCGAAGCATCGGCGGCTGCACCGCTGATGCCCAGCTCGCGCTCGCGGGCCACGGTCTTGATCTGTGCGATCTCCTTGCGCAGTTGGCGAAGCTTCTTCACTCCGTCGTTCTGCCCTAGCGAGACCTGAAAGCGAAGCCTGAAAAGCTGCTCGGAGGTTGTCTTCTCCTGGTGCACCAGCTCTTCGTCGCTCAAAGTGCGAATCTTTGCGAGTTCCATCTCTGTTTCTCTCTCCGGCGCCGGCTGCGTCTCATTCTCAGGGGCGCGCGGCGCGTCAAACTTCTACAACCGGCCTACTTGGCCGCAGCTTCTGCCCTTACCGCGCCCGGCCGCATTACAAATTTGGTCCTGAGCGGCAACTTGTTCGACGCCAGACGCATCGCCTCTTCGGCGATCTCCGGTGCGACCCCTTCCATCTCGAAGAGAATCTTGCCCGGCCGCACCACTGCTACCCAGTGATCCAGTGCGCCCTTGCCTGAGCCCATTCTGACTTCGGCAGGCTTCTTGGTAATCGGTTTGTCCGGGAACAAGCGCAGCCAGATCTTGCCGCCGCGCTTGATGAAGCGGGTCATTGCGATACGGCTGGCTTCAATCTGCCGGTCGGTAATATAACCGCACTCAAGCACCTTCAACCCGTATTCGCCGAAAGACAGCGATGAGCCACGCCACGCCTTGCCGCGACGCTTGCCCTTCTGCTGCTTGCGAAACTTCACCTTCTTTGGCATCAACATAGCGAAAACCTCGAAAACCAGCTACTAGCTGCTAGCTACTAGCTGCTAGCTTGAAACTCTTCTCACAACTGCCCGACTCCGAATCGCCCAAGCTGGAAGCTAGAGGCTGGAAGCTGGCCGCTGCCTTTAGAACACCGATGTCCCTACTGGCGGCGCCTGACGACGCTTCTGCTCGTAGATATCGCCGCGATAAATCCAGGTCTTCACGCCGATCACGCCGTAGGTGGTGTGAGCCTCGGTAAAGCCATAGTCGATATCGGCCCTCAGGGTGTGCAGCGGCAACCGCCCCTGCAGATACCACTCGGAGCGCGCAATCTCATTGCCGTTCAAACGGCCTGAAACGCGCACCTTGATCCCCTTGCAACCGAAACGTAGTGCCGAGTCCACGCTCTTGCGCATCGCGCGGCGGAAACTAACCCGCTTCTCAAGCTGCAATGCGATATTCTCTGACACCAACTGCGCGTCCAGCTCCGGCTTGTTCACCTCGATGATGTCGATGAAAACATCGCGATTGGTGCGCTTGCCAAGCTCCGTCTTGAGCTTTTCGATCTCGGCGCCCTTGCGGCCGATTACGATGCCCGGACGAGCTGTGCGGATCAAAAACCGCAGCTTGTTGCCCGGACGCTCAATCTCAACTGAGCTGACTCCCGCGGCCTTCAGCTTCTCGCGCAACTCCGCCTTCAGCTTCACGTCTTCGACCAGGAGCTTGTCATACTCGCGCTCAGAGAACCAGCGCGAGCGCCACGGCTTGTTTACTCCCAGCCGGAATCCATAAGGATGGACTTTCTGTCCCATATGCTTTTCCTCAAACCCTCTAGGCCTTCTTGGCGGCCTTCTTGACAGATTTCTTCGCCGCCTTCGGCGCCTTTGCCGGCTCTTCCGCCTTGGTCACCAGACCAGCAGCAGATTCGCGCTCGGCAACTGAAAGCACAATGTGCGTCAGCCTGCGCTGGTAGCGGAATGCCCGCCCCATCGGCGCAGGGCGGATGCGCTTCATGCGCGGTCCGTCGTTGGCGATGGCCAGCTTGACGTAGAGATTGTCCACATCCAGATCCGTGCCCCGTTCGCCGGACACATACTTCGCGTTATCCACCGCCGACGTCAGCAGCTTGTGAATCACCGGGGCGATACGCTTCTTGGTAAAAGCCGCCGTCTCCAGCGCCTCTTGAACCCCCCGACCCTTGATCAGATCCAGAACCAGGCGCGCCTTTTGCGGCGATACGCGCTGGAACTTGGCCTCGGCCCGGTATTCCTTTGTCTCGACTGCCATTGGTATGTCCTCAAATCAGCTACTAGCTTCTAGCTACTAGCTTCTAGCTTGTCCCGCATCCCAACAAGCCTTAGCTCTGGCCACATCAAGCCGTAAGCTCAATGCTGAAAGCTAAAAGCTGCCCTTCACTACCGCGGCTTCGCGCCAGCTTCTGCGGATTTGCCGCCACCGGTATGTCCCTTGAACGTCCGCGTCGGCGCAAACTCGCCAAGCTTGTGTCCCACCATGTTCTCGGTCACGTACACCGGAACAAACTTCTTTCCGTTGTGCACTGCGATGGTGTGGCCCACGAACTCGGGAAAGATAGTCGAACGCCGAGACCAGGTCTTTACCACTTTTTTGTCGTTGGCCTGGTTCAGCACCTCGATCTTCACGGTCAGGTGCGCATCTACGAACGGGCCCTTCTTTGTCGAACGTGCCATAAATCTTCCGCTCCTCTACTTCGCGCGACGGCTGACGATGAAGGCGTCGGTCCGCTTGTTGTTGCGTGTCTTGTAGCCCCTCGTCGGTTGGCCCCACGGCGTCACCGGATGACGGCCGCCAGAGGTCTTGCCCTCGCCGCCGCCGTGCGGGTGATCCACGGGATTCATCACAACGCCACGATTCGACGGGCGAATGCCCTTCCAGCGATTGCGTCCCGCCTTGCCAATGGACACATTCTCGTGATCCGTATTGCCTACCTGGCCAATAGTCGCCAAACACTCCACCAGTACCTTGCGCGTCTCGCCCGAAGGCAGCTTAAGCAGAGCGTAGTCGCCCTCTTTCGCCACCAGCTGCGCCTGTGTTCCGGCGGAGCGAGCCATCTGCGCACCCTTGCCTGGCCGAAGCTCGATCGCGTGTACCGTCGTGCCTGCGGGGATGTTCTTCAGCGGCAGTGCGTTGCCCACCAAAATGTCCGCATCCGGGCCAGAGGTTACCGTCGCTCCAACCTTTAAGCCAACCGGCTGCAGGATGTAACGCTTCTCGCCGTCCGCATAATGTACCAGCGCGATGCGCGCCGAGCGGTTGGGATCGTATTCAATGGTCGCCACGCGACCCGGTACTCCAAACTTCTCGCGCTTGAAATCGATCAGGCGAAGCATCTGCTTGTGCCCGCCGCCGTGGTGGCGGATCGTCAAGTCGCCCGTGTTGCGGCGCCCGCCGGTGCGCTTGCGAACCGCCAGTAGCGGTTTGTGCGGCTTATCCGTCGTAAGGTCGTCGTTGACCAGCGATGTCTTAAAGCGCAACGTCGGCGTTATCGGTCTGTATGTCTTGATTGCCATCGTCATTGTCCTGGAGTGCTAACGCCCGAACTCAAGCGCCGCTCTCCCCGTTTCTCCGTAACCCCTTTATTGATCACCGGGCTACGATAGTCCTTCAATTGGGCCGATCTTCTGGCGATGCAATCCCTAGAGATTGCTCACATACTCGGGCAGCTTTTCCCCGGCCTTCAGACGGACATAGGCCTTCTTCCAGTCCGGCCGGTACCCCGCAAACTTGCCGCGGCGGCGCTCTTTGCCCACAACATTAGCCGTCCGAACCGCTGCTACCTTTACCTTGAACAGCGACTCTACCGCCTGCTTGACTTCGGTCTTGGTGGCCTCGGGCGCGACGTCAAACACCAGCGTCCCCTCGGTCTCCTTCACAGCCAAACCCTTCTCCGTGATCAGGGGCTTGCGAATTACGGTATAGAGAGTAGGCATTACGCAGCCTCCGTCTCAGCGGTGAGCTTGCGCCCCGCACTGCGTTTAGACGCGTTCTTTTCCAGCATCTCCGTCAACTGCTCAATCGCTGCCGTCGAGAAAATAGCCCGCTCGTAGCGCAGCAGATCATAAGGATGCACTTCGTTGTTGAGCACCAGTTCCACGCCCTCAAGATTGCGGGCGCCAAGCACCAGCCCCTGAGTAAGTGTCTTGCTGTTCTCCACCAACAGGGCCGTGCGAGTCACGTTTAGCTTGTCCAGTGCGTTGCGGTAGAGCTTCGTCTTGGCTTCCTTGATCTCAAGGGAATCCACGATCGTCAGCTTGCCGTCCGCCAGCTTCGAAGCCAGCGCCGAGCGCAATGCGCCCAACAGCTTCTTGCGGGGAAAAGCGTAATCGTAGCTGCGCGGCTGAGGTCCGTGTACCGTGTAACCGTGACGCCACAGTGGCGACCGAACCGAGCCGATACGCGCCCGTCCCGTACCCTTCTGCTTCCACAGCTTCTTGCCGGAACCGGCAACTTCAGTACGGCTCTTGGTCTTGTGCGTGCCCTGACGCAGCGAGGCGCGGTAGTGCTTCACCGCTTCCCACAGCAGAGCCTCGTTGACCTGGTCGGACGCAAACAACGCGTCGGCCAGCTCGATCGAGCCCACCTTCTCACCGTTCAGATTCAATACATCCACATTTGCCATCGTCTTCTTCTTCCGCCGGAATCTCCCCGGCTTGAATCTCTTGCGCCGCAAGGCGCGTCTACCCCACCAATAGTGGTTACTTGCGCTTGCCGCCGGCCTTCTTTGAAGCCTTCAAAGGATCGACAGTACCGGATCCGGCAAAACCACGGCGCTCGCGCGGCGGAGTCTTGGCCTTCGAAATCAAAACATAGCCTTCGCGCGATCCAGGTACAGCACCCTCAACCATCAACAGGTTCTCTTCCAGGTCAATCCCGCGAATGCGGAGATTTCTCACCGTCACCTGCTCGGCGCCCATGTGCCCTGGCATACGCTGCCCAGGAAACACGCGCGATGGAAAACTCGATGCGCCGATTGAACCCTGCACTTGGAACATATGTCCGTGCGACTTGGGTCCGCCCGCGAATCCGTGCCTGCGTACTACACCCGCAAAGCCCCGGCCCTTTGAAGTGCCAATCACATCCACAAAACGCGCATTGGTAAAGATGTCTACCAGAACCCGGTCGCCAGCCTTCACGGCCAACTCGCCTTCGGCATCCAGTTCCAGCGTGACTTCCTTGATTACCTTCACCGGCGGCGCTTCGGTCTTTGCAAAGTGGCCCGCCTGCGGCTTGGTTACATTCTTCGCCTTGACGAATTCAACCAGACCAATCTGAGCTGCCTCGTAGCCGTCCTTCGCCAGTGTCTTCAGCTGCGTAATCACGCAAGGGCCTGCCTGCAGCACCGTAATAGGATGCACATCGCCCTTTTCGTCGAAGACCTGCGTCATGCCGATCTTTTTACCTAGAATCCCTGTAACTGCCATGTCTTCCTCGCCTCATCATGCGATGCTGTTTTCATCGCACTGCCGGATTGCTGTTGCGCCGGACAGTTGGTTCCCGGCTTGCCTTACTTCTCGAACGCCTTGATCTCGACATCCACACCAGCCGGCAGGTCGAGCTTCATCAGCGCGTCCACTGTCTGCTGCGTCGGCTCCAGAATATCGATCAGACGCTTGTGTGTGCGGATCTCAAATGCCTCGCGCGACTTCTTGTCCACGTGCGGCGAACGCAACACGCAATACTTGTTCTTGATCGTCGGCAAGGGAATCGGGCCTGCAACCGTTGCCCCGGTGCGTTTGGCCGTCTCTACAATCTCGCCGGTCGAGGTATCCAGCACGCGATAATCGTATGCCTTCAACCGGATTCGAATCCTCTGTCCTACCATGCCTGCCCATCCTTGAACTGCAGTGGTCAGGGATCAGTTTCTTTGTTGTCCTGATCCCTGTTCCCTATTCCCTGCTTACTTCACAATCTCAGCAACTGTACCCGCGCCTACCGTGCGGCCGCCTTCGCGGATCGCAAACCGTAGACCCTTTTCCAATGCCACCGGCGTAATCAGTTCCA
>Ga0316222_1001521_pt1 | contig 27828 bp, 27 predicted proteins | sample TBH18011metaG_FD_206008 | JGI IMG/M metagenome (GOLD analysis project Ga0316222, IMG submission 206008) | Freshwater microbial communities from Trout Bog Lake, Wisconsin, USA - TBH18011 | ecosystem: Environmental > Aquatic > Freshwater > Lake > Hypolimnion/Profundal zone | place: USA: Wisconsin... | reverse complement strand
CCCCACCTGTTCGGCCGTGGACGCTTCGCCATCGTCACCCACCTGGACCAATTGTCGGCGGCACTGCCCCGCATCTACCGCCAATTGGTGACGCCATGAGCGACGTGGATTCCGCAATCGCCGAGGACGGGCCCGCCGATTGGGGCGTGCTGAGCGATCTGCCGGGAAATCCCCTGATGTGGGTGTTGATCATCGGCGAATTGCTGGTGTTCGGCGCCTTGCTGATCGGCTTCGCGGTGTCGCGGCTGTTGCACCCGGCGATGTTCCATGCCGGCCAGGCTAGCCTCAATCTGTGGCTGGCCGGCACCAATACCCTGGTGCTGATCACCAGCGGCTATTGTGCCGCCAATGCGGTGCGGGCCAGGGCGACGGCGGGCGTGACGGCGTCACGTCTTTGGCTGTTGGCGGCCATGGGCCTGGGCGGCTGCTTCCTGGCGATCAAGGGCGTCGAGTACGCCGACAAGGCGGCCCACGGCTACGGTCTCGAGACCAATGCCTTCTACACCTTGTTCTTCCTGCTGACCGGCTTCCATGCCCTGCATGTGGTGATGGGCATTATCGTCCTTGGCATCGTCGCCTGGCACAACAATGCGGAGAACCTCGAGACCGGCGCCGCCTTCTGGCACATGGTCGACCTGGTCTGGCTGATTCTCTTTCCCTTGGTGTATCTGCTGCGATGAGAACCGTAAACGGCGACAGCCGCGACGATTGGGGGCGCCGGCTGGTCCGGGCCTGGATGGTGTTGCTGGGGTTGACCTTGGTGTCGGTGGGCGCCGCCCTGGCTGGCGGCACCAACAATCGCAGCGGATTGGTGGCGGTGGTGGTGGCGCTGGTGGCATCCTTCATCAAGGCCCGCCAAGTGCTCGACCACTTCCTTGATCTCCGGCGGGCGGGCCCCGGGTGGCAAGCCGTCTTCACGGCGTTGCTGCTGACCATCCTGGGCAGCTGCCTCGTTCTCTACGTCATCGCCGGTTGGCATGGTTGATCGGGTGTTAGGCCACTTCCTTCATCGGGATCAGACCGGCGACCAAACGCTCAAATTGGTCGGTCCAGCCGGATCCGGCATCGGGAGCCAACTCGAACTTGCCGTGAAGGCGGCCATGTTCACTGGACAGGACATTTGCATCGAGGGACGCCGATATGCCGGTGATGCCGATCCGCACTCGCATCCCCTCGGATATTCCGTCGGGAAGGCCCGAGGCCATGATGCCGCCTTCGGAGACATTGGTGACCAAGATGGCGTGCGAGGTCCCGGATGTGATGGTGCCGCCCCGGTCGACCTTGTAGCGCGGCATGCGGCGACGGTTGACCTCCTTGGTCGAGGTGCGTACCGCCCGGACCAGGACCTCGCGCAGGCGATCGATGCCGCCCGCCACTTCGATGGAAATGCGGCCAACCTCGCCGGCGCGCTCGCCGGTGGATTTGGCCTCGGTGGAGACGTGGGCGATGCGCTCGGCCACTTCCTGGGCGGCCTCGGTGGTTTGGACGACGTTGCGGGCGATTTCCTGGGTGGCGGCGCCTTGTTCTTCGATGGCGGCGGCGACGGCGGCCGAGACGCCCTGAACTTCGGCGATGGCTCCGCCGATTTCGCCGACCGAATGAACCACATCCCGGGTGGTGGCCTGGATTTCGGCGATCTGGGCACTGATCTCGCCGGTCGCCCGGGCGGTCTGGTTGGCCAAGTTCTTCACTTCGTTGGCGACCACGGCGAAGCCCTTGCCGGCTTCACCCGCCCGCGCCGCCTCGATGGTGGCGTTCAAGGCCAGCAGGTTGGTTTGGGCGGCAATGTCGTTGATCAGGCCGGCGACCTCGCCGATGCGGCCGACCGCCACCGATAATTGTTCGATGGTGTGCCCGGCGCGGGCCGAGGCCTCGACCGCGGTCCCGGTCACCTGGGTTGCGGTGCCGACCTGGCCGGCGATTTCGCGAATCGAAGCGCTCAGTTCTTCGGCGGCGGACGCCACCGTCTGGGCATTGGCCAAGGCTTGGTGGGCGGCGGCGGCGACGCTTTGACTGTTGGTGCCGACAGCGTCGGCCGAGAGCGCCATACCCTCGGCGCCGGCGGCCATCCGCGCGGTTTGGGCGGAGACCTGCGCGACGGCGGAACGGGTTTCCATCTCGACGGTTTCGGCCATGGCGAGCAAGGCGGCGTTCTTCTCCCGCTCGGCGCGGACGCGATCCTCCTCCTGGGCGCGGCGAAGTCGTTCGTTGTCCTGGGCGTTCTCTTTGAACACTTGGACCGCCCTGGCCATGCCGCCAATTTCGTTGCGGCGCTCGGTGTCGCTGACCCGGGTGTCGAGTTCGCCTTTGGCCAGGCGCTCCATCGCCCCCGACAGGCGGCCCAGCGCGCCGGTCAAGGATTGGGTCAGGGCAAGCCCGATGGCGACGGCGGTGGCAACCAGGGCAAGGGTTACCGCCAGCATGGTGGTGAACGCCCAAGTCGCCTGCTCTCGCGTCGCGCGGGCGGTTTGGATCAGGTCATGGCTAAGGCGCTCCTCCACCTGGTGGAACAGGTCGATCCGCTGGGTGGCGGCGGTGAACCACTGGCTCGCCGTGACGCCTTGGACGGTGCCGCTGGCATAGCTGTCGATCGCGATGTGTCGCAGCCGGTCCACTTCGCCGACGATCGGGCCGGCGACGGTGCTATCGGCGAAGCTCCGTTGGGCGTCGGTGGCCAGGGTGTTGAACACGCGCAAATAGGTGTCCTGTTCGCTCCCCACCGATTGGAACCGGTGCAACTGCTCCAGATCGAGGTGACCGGCGGCGAAGCCGACGGCGCCGGCCGCGCGTTCCTGTCCCGCTCGCTCCTTGGCTTGCAGGTAGGCGACGTAAGCCTGAAGGTCGGAGGAGAGCCGGACGTCACGGGCCAATTCGCCCAGCGAGGGAACCACGTCGAGCAGCCGGGCGATCGTCTCGGTGTAATACGCGGTGGCGGCGTTAGGGGCGACGGTGAGGGCGTCGACGCCCTGGCGGTGAGTGGCCAAGAGGTCCAGCTTGGCACGAGCGGCGGCGACGCGCTGGGCGAATCGGCCGCCAAAGCGGTCGGCATCGAAGCCGGCGACGCGCTGGCCAACCCGCTGCAACGGCTGGTCGGTCGCTTGGCGCTGAGTGCGCATCTCGGCGGCGAACAACTGGCCTTGGCTGCCGGCGAAAACCCCGGTGGCGCCACGCTCCTTTTGCAGATCATGGACCAGGTCGCTGACCTCGGTGGCGAAGGCCGCCAATTCCTCGAACGAGGCCATATCCGTCATCAATTGACGCTTCTCGGTGACCACGCCGACACTGAGGCCGATCAATCCCAGCAACGGCAGCAGCAGGATCAGCAGCACCTGGGTGCGCAGTCGCAGATTGACGATCAAAGTCAGCATTGACGTCGTCTCCCGGAGCGGGGTGCGAAATAGGTAGATAAGATAACCCTTTATATTCCGGTCTTATAACATCGGACGGTTCCGCTTCGCAATACGGAGCGACCTTGACGGGCATCAAGGCAGAGAGCAGTGATCGCGGTAATTATCGAGGTCGGTTTGGATGCGGGGCCACTCGCCGTGACACACTCGATTGCCTTTCGACCGGCACCGCCGCAGGAAAGCGTGGCGGCAATTGGCGCCACGTTGGAGGCGGCGATTGCCGCCTTGCACCGCGATATCGAGGCGGTCGAGCCTGGGCGGTTGGTTAGCCTAGGCGTCGACCTGTCGGCGGAGCTGCTTCCCCGCGATGCGGCATGGGGGGGCGACAGCCGCTGGCTGGCACCCAATGACGGCATGTCGCTCTATGGCAACGGCGTCGCGTCGCGTCTTGAAGATGCCGATACCGAGCGCTTCCGGGCGGAATGCGCGGAATGGATCCATCTCGGCAGCGAGACGATCGCGCCGCTGTTCTTCTTTACCGCGTCGCCGGCCACTCAGCCCGGGCATTCAAACCTGTGGCTGCCACGGGTGCTGGTGCGGGCCCATTCCGGTGGCGCCACCGTCATTCTGAGCGCACGGCGCGATGACGTCCCGGTAGCCGAACTCGTCCGGCGCTGGCTGGACGAGTTCCGCTCTCTGTCGCCCAAGTGGCCAACCGAGTCGGAAGCCCTCCGCGTTCTCCGGTTGGTCGCCACCCCCGACGACCGGGAATGGCGCCAGCGGGTCAACGCCGCCACCGCCGCCATCGCCGGCGGCGAGTTCGCCAAGGTGGTGTTGGCGCGCCGGCTCAACGCGTCGTTGTCCACCGACATCGACACCAACGATTTGGCCGATCGCTTGGCCGCCGACTATCCCGAATGCTGCGTCTTCTCGCTGCCCCATGCCGGCGGTCGGGTGGTGGCGGCCAGCCCCGAGCGGCTGGCGGTCAAGCGGGGCAACCAGGTGGTCAGTCATGCCCTGGCCGGAACCGCGACCCGATGCGGTGTGGCGGACAAAGACGCCGCCGCCGCGTCGGCGCTGCTGTCCTCCCTCAAGGAGCGCCGGGAGCATGAGGTGGTGGTCGACGCCATCGCCGCCGGGCTGGCCGAAGTGTGCGACGCCGTCGCCCATGCGCGGGGCCCCTCGCTGATGCGGTTGCGCCGGATTCTGCATCTGCGGACCTCGGTCACCGGTCGTCTGCGTCCGGGCTTCGGCCTGCTCGACGTGGTGGCCCGCTTGCATCCGACCCCGGCGGTGCTGGGATTTCCCCGGCAGGCGGCGATGGATTGGCTGCGACGGGTCGAGGCGCCCCGCGACGGTCTCTATACCGGCGTCGCCGGCTGGATCGACCGCAGCGGCGACGGCGACGCGGTGATGGTGCTACGCTCGGCCCATGTCGAAGGCCGCGACGCCACGCTGTGGGCCGGCGCCGGGATCATGGCAGAATCGGATCCCGACGCCGAACTGGCGGAAACCGATTTGAAGCTGACCACCATGCTGGATTTGTTGGAGGGAAAGTGACCGCGGCGGCCGAGATCACCTATCGTTGGGCCTGGGCCTTGCTCGACGGTCTCGCCGCCGCCGGTCTCGGGCGGGTGGTGGTCTCTCCGGGAGCGCGGTCGACGCCGCTGACCCTGGCCGCGTTGCGCCATCCCGGCTTGGCGGTCGAGGTGGTGGTCGACGAACGCTCGGCGGCATTTTTCGCCTTGGGGCTGGCGAAGGCCGAGCGGGTGCCGGTGGCGCTGGTGGCGACCTCGGGCTCGGCGGTGGCCAATTGGTTTCCGGCGGTGGTCGAGGCCGACATGGCGCGGGTGCCGCTGATCCTGGTGTCGGCCGACCGCCCGCCCGAGCTGCAAGATTGCGGCGCCAACCAGACCATGGACCAGCTGGGGCTGTTCGGCGGCCACGTCCGCAAGTTCCATCAGCTGCCGCCGGCCGAGGCGGAAACCGGATGGCTGGCGGCATTCGCGGCGCGGGCGATGGCGGCCAGTCAGGCGCCGCTGGCCGGCCCGGTCCATCTCAACGTTCCGCTACGCGAGCCGTTGGTGCCGCTTGCGGTGGCGTTGCCGGCAACCGCCATCGCACCGCGCCGGCTGCCGTCGTGCAACCAGGCCACCGCCGAAACGCTGGAGACCCTGGCCGATTTGCTCACCGGGACGGGCGCCATCATTTGCGGCCCCGACGATCTTGGCGACGGATTTCGGGCCGCCATCGTCGAGCTGGCGCGGCGGTTGCGGGTGCCGGTGTTCGCCGACGTGCTGTCCGGGCTGCGTTTTGGCGCGGCGGCCGACTCGCCGGTGTTGGCCCATCCCGATCAAGTGGCGCGCGCCGCGGCGCAGGCCGATTGGCTGCTGCGGTTCGGTGGCGCGCCGGTGTCGCGGGCGGTGGCCGCTTGGGCGGAGCGGGGCCGGGTCCAGGTGGTGATCGCCGATCACGCGCGCCCGGCCGACCCTGCCGCAACCGCGACCCACTTCGTCGGCGCCGATCCCCAATCCCTGTGCCGATCGCTGGGCGGCAGCCCGTCGCCGTCCGATTGGCTGGATCGCTTTGCCGCCCTGGACCACGCCGCCGCCGCCGCCGCCGAGGAGTTGTGCGCCGCCGACCTGCCGTTCGAGGGCGCCCTGTTGCGGCGCCTGGTTCGCGCCCTGCCGGCGGGAACGCCGCTGTTTCTCGGCAATTCCCTGGCGATCCGTGCCACCGAGTGGTTCGCCGGCCGCGTCGCCACGCCTTTGTTTCCGTTCGGCAATCGCGGCGTCAGCGGCATCGACGGCAACCTGTCCACCGCCTTTGGCGTCGCCTGCGCTTGTGGCCCCACGGTGGCGGTGGTCGGCGACTTGACCTTTCTGCATGACCTGACCGCCCTGGCGTTCGGGCGGCGTCACCCGTTGACCGTGTTGTTGCTCGACAATGGCGGCGGCGGCATCTTCGACCACCTCGCCCAGGCGGCGCTGCCCGAATTCGACCAGGGCTGGCTGACCCCGCCCGGCTTCGATTCCGCCGCCGCCGCCCGCGCCTTCGGCTTGCCCTATGTCTCCGCCAGCGGCATCGCCGAGGCGGTGGCGGCGGTGCTCGCCGGCCTGGAGCGGCCGGGCGGGTCGGTCGTCCATGTCCCCGTCGATCGGGGTTACAGCCTGGCGCAATGCCGGGCCTTGTTCACTGGGAGCGTGCCATCGTGACAGCTCAAACCATCGCCTGGGCGCCGGTCGCCGGCCCCGGCTTTACCGACATTCTGTTCGACAAGGCCGAGGGCATCGCCCGCATCACCATCAACCGGCCCCAGGTCCACAACGCCTTCCGGCCCGAGACGGTGGACGAGATCATGACCGCGCTGCACGCGTCCCGCCTCGACCCGGACATCGGGGTGGTGATCCTGACCGGGGCGGGGCGCGAGGCCTTTTGTTCCGGCGGTGACCAGAAGATCCGGGGCGACGACGGCGGCTATCGCGATTCCAGCGGGGTCAACCACCTTAACGCACTCGATTTGCAACGGATGATCCGCACCCTGCCCAAGCCGGTGGTGGCGATGGTGGCCGGCTGGGCGATCGGGGGCGGCAACGTGCTGCAACTGGTCTGCGACTTGACCATCGCCGCCGACAACGCCCGCTTCGGCCAAACCGGCCCCCGCGTCGGCAGCTTCGACGCCGGCTATGGCTCGGGCCTGATGGCGCGGACGGTGGGACTGAAGAAGGCCAAGGAAATTTGGTTCCTTTGTCGCCAGTACGACGCCGCCCAGGCGTTGGAGATGGGGCTGGTCAACGCGGTGGTACCGCTGGACCAGCTGGAAGCGGAAACCGTGGCGTGGTGTCGCGAAATGCTGTGCCAATCGCCCACCGCGCTGCGGGTGCTCAAGGCGGGATTCAACGCCGACACCGACGGATTGGCCGGCATCCAGGAATTGGCCGGCAACGCCACCGCCATATTTTACATGACCGAGGAAGGCCAAGAGGGGCGCGACGCCTTCAACGAAAAGCGGCCGCCGGATTTCGGGCGCTTTCCCCGGCGCCCGTGACATGACCATCGCCACTTGCCGCGTGCGCCCCTACGCGCTGCCGCTGGTGCGGCCGTGGCGGGCGGCGTCGGCGACGCTGACGATCCGATATGGGATGCTGGTGGCGGTGACGATGGGCGACGGCCTGACCGGCTGGGGCGATTGCGCCCCGTTACCCAGTTCGGGCGAGGCCGGACATGCCCGCGCCTTCGACGCGCTCCGGGCGGCGGCGGCCGCCTTGCCCGGCCAGTATATCGACGCGGTCAAACTGGATGGCATCGCCGTCGCCGAGGCGCGCTGGGCGGTCGAGACGGCGCTGCTCGACCTGGCCAGCCGCCGCACCGGCCAGTCGCTGTGCCGGGCACTGGGCGCCGAGAGCGTCACTTCGGTCGCGGTCAACGCCGCCCTTGGCACGCTTGACCAGGATTGCCTTGCCAGGGCGAGGGCGGCGCTGGCCAGCGGCTTCGCAATCGGCAAAATCAAGGTCGGCGTCGGCAGTGTCGAGGACGAGCGGCTGCGCCTGTGCGAACTGGCGGCGGCAACCGAGGGCGCGCTGCGCTTTCGCCTGGACGCCAATCGCGCCTGGACCGACCGCGAGGCCGAGCGCTTCCTTGGCGGCATCGCCCATCTGCCGATCGACGGTGTCGAGGAACCGTTGATGGCGCCCTCGCTGGCCGCGCTGGGCCGGCTGCAACAGGGGGTACCGTTCGCCTTGGCGGTGGACGAATCCTTGACCGAATTCGGCGCCGCCGCTCTGTTTTCCAGCCGAGCGGTGCGGCGGCTGGTGGTCAAACCGGCGCGACTGGGCGGCGTCGCCGCCACCCTGCGATTGGCGGCGGAGGCGAGGCGGGCGGGGATCGAGTTGGTGCTGACCTCGGTCATTGATTCCGCCATCGGCGTTACCGCCACCGCCCACCTTGCCGCCGCCCTCGGCGGTGACGCGGTGCATGGATTGGCCACCTCGCCGTGGCTGGCCGAGGACGTCGTGGCGGCTCCGCGTCTGGTCCACGGGCGGTTACATCTGCCCGGCGGCCCCGGTCTCGGCGTCGTTCCCGCTGGCGAGACGACGTAGCGCCGCACGGTCGGGCTTGCCGGTGGCCAGCAGCGGCAGCGCCGTCACGCGGATCGCCGCCCGTGGCCGCAGGGCGCCGGCGACGTTGGCGCGGCACCAATCGAGCAGGGCGTCGGAACCGAGGTCGCCGCTGAACACCGCCACCACGATTTCGCCCCACACCGGGTCGGGGCGGCCGGCGACGCCGATGGCCTTGACCGACGGACAGGTGGCGACCAATTCCTCGACCATTGCCGGATGGATGTTCTTGCCGCCGCTGACGATCATGTCGTCGGCCCGGCCCAGCACCACCAAATCCCCGGCCGGGGTGATCTCCGCCAGGTCGCCAGTGACGAACCACCCGTCCGACAGGCCGTCGCCGGGTCTCAGCGCCGGATTGGCGTAGCCGGCCATTACCGTCGGCCCGCGCACCATCAACCTTCCGTCGTCGTTCACGGCCAATTCGATGCCATCGAACGGCCGGCCGACATGGCCCTGGCGCCACGGCCGGGGCAAGGTCGGCAGGGTGGCCAATTGGGCGGCGGTCTCGCTCATCCCATAGGTCGGCTGGATCGGCCAGCCGGCAGCGGCGGCGCGCTCGGCCAACGGCGCCGACAGGGCGGCGCCGCCGATTAGGACATGGCGGAGCGTGGCCGACGGGGCGCCGCCGAAATCGAGCAGCCGCGCCAGCATGGTCGGCACCATCGACACATGGCTGATCCGTTCGGTTTCCAGCGCCCGCATGACGCGGGCGGCGTCGAAGCCCTGGTGGACGATGGCTTCGGCGCCGGCCAGGGCGCAGCGAACCAGGATTGAATAGCCGCCGATGTGGAACAACGGCAGGCAGGCCAGCCAGCGATCACCCGGCCCCAACGGGGTGCGTTTCGCCGAAGCGGCGGCGGCGGCGGCCAAATTTTGTCCGGTCAGCATCACCGCCTTGGGCCGCCCCGACGAGCCGCTGGTGGCGATCAGCAGGGCGAGCCCGTCGAACGGCCGCCAGAGCCCCGGCGGGCAGCAAAGGATCTGCTCTGTGGACAAGTCCCTGCCGTCCCCGACCACCAGCGCGCCACCGACCTGGTCGAGCAGATCGGCGACGATGGTCGCGGGCAAAGCGGGATCGAGCGGGAAAAACGGCGCCCCGATAACGGCGACGGCATTGGCCAAAATCGCCAACGCTCGGGCCGAGGTGGTGATCGCCGCCACCGGCCGTCCGGGGCGCGCGCCCGCTTGCTCAAGCAAGTCGGCGGCGAGGGGGCGAGGGATTGCGGAGGCTGGCGTCATGGTGGATCGGCTCTCTTGCATTCATCCCGAGGAAGAAGGGATTGGTACCATCCTACGACCTCACCGTCGCCCGGATGACAGGGGCAAGGAGTTCAGTCGCTTGCGTCACCGCCCTTGTGAAACTCTTCCCAGTCGAACTCGGTCCACCACTCGGCCTCGAGTCCGTCGCAGGTCTCACCGTAGGCTCGGCACATGAAACAACCGTCTCCGCGCGTGAGCGCACCGTCCTCGACCGGCGGATAACGGACCAGCAGGGCCGCGCCGCCTTCATGCGCGGCCGCCTCCGCCTCGCTCATCGGCCGATCGGGTAACTCGCGAATGCCGCACTGGCGAAGCCGTTCCGCACCCTCCGGGTAAAGGACGGAGTTCTCCGCGTCGATATGGCGCCAAAGCGCGTGCGAGTAGCGAGTTGCCAGGGCCTGAAGCTGAACACGATCGTCCTCGGAGCGCGGCTGCTGTTGGAGCAATGGCGTCATCTCGCACAGCCATTCCCCCATCTGGACGTGCTCGCGCGCGACGGCGCGCAAGGGCCCGCGGTCGGCCGGTAGTTTCGCATCCGTCACGAGCGCCTTGAAGAACACTCGCTCCTCGCGATCGTGATGGAAATGGCCGGCGAACTCGGTGAAGAACGCGACGAAGCGTCTGCCGTCATCCGGGTCCGCAGTCCCGTCGACGAGTTCTCCGACGTACGTGCGAAGGGATCCGAGCACCTGGTCGATCAGCACGTGTTCGTCTTGAAGTGTGTCGATTAGCTTCATCGTCGATTCATCCTGGTGTCAGCGCCCAGGTATGTTGAATCGGGTCGAGGGAGGTATCTATGACGTTGATCAACTGCGGCGACGTCGCGCGCTGCAGAAACAACAGCGCAAATATGTTAATTGACAAACGTCAAGGTGACGCCGCGACTTATGCTGATAAATGACTATGTATAACAGGAGTAGTGTCATGAGCTCGGTCATTCTGCGTCTGTCATGTGTACTTTTATTCGGCACTGCCTTTGCCACCGCCGCCTTGGCCAATGACGACGAGAACGTCAATCCCAGCTGCAAGCTGGAGCCCGAGGCCAATTGTTCATGGTCGGAGCTGCGCAAGCTCAAGGCCCCCGGTATCGACCTGCATGAAAGCGCTTTCATGGCGGTGCGCTTCGACGGCGCCGATCTGTCGGGTGCCAACCTTGAATTCTGCCACATGCATCTGGCGAACCTTTCGGACGCCAATTTGTCCCATGCCAATCTGGCCAATTCCCATCTTCACGCCGCCAATTTGACCGGCGCCAACTTGCAAGGCGCCAATCTCGAAGGGGTCAACTTCCTTGACGCCAACCTCGAACGGGCCAATTTCAAGGACGCCAACATCAAGCGAGTGATCTGGGTGGCCGCCAAATTGTCCGGCGCGACTTGGGTCGATGGGCGGGTTTGCGCCGCCGGCTCGATCGGGGAGTGCCGCTGAAGCCGCGACCTTGACCTTCCTCAAGGCGGCCGGCACCGGACCGGCCTATCTCTCTTCCGCTGAGGTAAGGGAGACGGGAATGAGGCGATTGGTGCGGATGGCGGCGATGGTGTTGGTGCTGTCGCTGGTGGGCGGCGCGGCGGCCCGCGCCGACGAGCCGATCTTGATCAACGGCAAGCCGTGGGTCTACGACGCGGATGACGCCAAGGACATCATGCGCACCTGCGCCGCCTGCCACGGCGAGGGCGGCGGCGGCGGCGGCGGCGGCGTTTATCCCCGGCTGGCCGGCCTCAATCCCGATTACATCGCCAAGCAATTGCGCCTGTTCAAATCCCACGAGCGCGACAACATCCCGATGATGCCCTACGCCACCGAGCGCGAATTGCCTGAGCGCGACGTCCTCACCATTTCCCGCTATTTGTCCGAGTTGAAGCTGGAGACCAAGCTGCCCAAGGATCTGCCCAGCGACGGCTTCGCCCGTCTCGAGGCGATGAAGAAGATCCTGCAGATCCCGCGCGAGCCGGGCGACGTCGCCGCCGGCCGGGTCTTCTTCGACAACGAATGCGGCGTTTGCCATGGGGTTCGCGGCGAGGGCCACCTGATGAAGCCGCAGCTGGCCGGCCAGCACATCAAATATCTCAAGACCCAAGTGGAGGGCTATCTCGCCGGCCGGCGGCCGCACCAGGATCTCGCCGATTGGCGGGCGCGGCCCGAGGCCGATTGGATCAACCTGTGGGCTTTTATTTCGACCCTGCAGGAATAAGGCCGTCATGCCGCGTCGCTACGTTCATCGCCACCAAGTCGCTCTTGGGGTGCGTCCCTGGATGAAGGCCGGGCTGGGCGCCGGGGCGGCCTTTGCCGTCGCGACGCTGTTTGGCGACGTGTCCGGGGCCAGCTTGATCATGGCCCCGATGGGGGCGTCGGCGGTGCTGATCTTCGGCGTTCCCAACTCGCCGATGTCCCAACCCGCCCACGTCATCGGCGGTCACCTCCTGGCGGCGGTGGTCGCCTTGGTGGCCGATCGCATCTTGCCCGGCAGCCCCTGGACCCTCGCCGGGGTGATTGGGCTGGTGATCATGCTGCTGGGTATTGTGCGGTTGACCCACCCGCCCGCCGGGGCGACGGTGCTGGTGGTGCTGACGACCCACCCCGGCTGGAGCTTCTTGGTGACCCCGGTCTTGGCCGGGGCGGTAACCCTGGTGGTGGTCGCCCTCGGCGTCCATCGCCTGCCACCCAGGGCGGTTTATCCGCTGCCGGTGCCTGACGAGTGAGGCCGGTGCTGTTCATTTGCCAAGTTCCTTTCGACGCGGCCAGTTCCGACGACACGGAATTGGTTCACCGTAACCGTCCTACTCGCTTCAAGTTGTCATCCCGACGAAGGAGGGATCTCGTCCTGGCAAGATCCGTCTGAATTGGCACCGTCGTGCCAGGCGGAGATCCCTCGCAGTCGCTCGGGATGACAGGTTTCCTGGTCTTCTGAAAGACTATGAACACTAGGGCGGTTGGGCGCCGTGTGGCTTGGCCTGGGGCGGTGCCATTGCGGTGGTGATTGGGTGGCCGGCTTCCAGCGCGTCGAGCAACGGCCGAACCGCTGGTGAATCCCAGTCGGCGGCGCCGACGAAGCGGGCCACTTCGCGGCCCTCGGCATCAATCAACAGCGTAATCGGCAGCATCGACGCGGCCAGCGCCTCGCCGGCGCGGAGCTTCGCGTCGACGCGAACTCCCAGGTGGGCGATCCCCATCCGGGCATAGGCGGCCTTGGCCGCCGGGATGCCGGTGTTGTCGAGCGACAACGCCACCACCGTGATCCGGTGGTCGGCCGCCATCAAGCGATCGAGCGCCGGCAGCTCGGCGACGCAGGGCAGACACCAGCTGGCCCACAAATTGAGCAGGACGGGCCGCCCGCGCAATTGGCCGAGACCGGCCGGGTTGCCGTCACCGTCATTAATGTCGATGGCCGGGACCGGGACCGGCGCGGCGGCGACGATCAACCCGGTGACCATCTTGGCCCGCGCCCGGTGCGGCATCAGCAGCAACGCGGAAGCCAGCAGCAGGGCGCGCCGTTTCACCGCAGCGCGGCGCGGACGCGCTGGGCGATGTCGTCCGCGTCCAGCTGGTGGGGCAGTTTGGCTAGGAAGCGTCCATCGCCGTCCATGATGTAGATGCCGGCGGAATGGTCGACGGTGTAGAGGTCGGGATCACCGGCCTCGGGTGGGTTGACGTGGTAGCGAGCGTGGAAATTGTGGGCCGCCTGGTCCACCGCGTCCGGCGCGCCCGACAGGCCGACGAATCGGCTGTCGAAGGCGGCGACATACGCTTTCAGCCGCTGCGGCGTGTCGCGCTTGGGATCGACGGTGACGAAGATCGGGATCACTCGGGCGGCGTCCGGCCCCAGCGCTTGCATCGCCGCAGCCATCACCGCCAGGGTGGTCGGGCAGATGTCGGGACAGAAGGTGTAGCCGAAGGTCATCAGCCTGAGGTGGCCGGCATAGCTGGCTTCGGTGACGGCGCGGCCGTCTTGGTCGATCAGCTTGAATCGGCCGGTGAGCGTCGTCTCCGCCGCCGTTTCGGCATGGGCCGGCGCTCCGCCGGGGGCGGTCAGGACGAGCGCCGCCGCCAAGGCGCCCAACAACACCGATTTCCTCACCACCTCATCTCCTCGGCGGCACTTTCAGCCGCACCGTGTTGCGTCCGCTGAATTCGGCGACGTCCAATTCCTCGAGCCGGCGGATGCCGCGCGAGACGCCTTCGGGCGACGTGCCGATCAGGGCGGCCAGGTCACGCCGCAGCATCGGCATCGAAAATTCGACCATGTCGCCTTTGGTCCCCGGCGGGTCGGCCATGGCGCAGAGGGTGGAATACAGCCGCTGTGGCACTTCCAAGGTCGACAGTCGCAGGATGTGTTCCTCGTAGGCGCCGACCTGGGCGGCGGCTTGACGCATCAAGACGGCGACCAACCTGGGTTCGGCCCGCAAGGCGGCCAGGAAGGTGGCGGCGGGCAAGGTGATGATGTCGGACGGCGCCAATGTCTCGGCGCTGTTGCGATGGCAACCGCTGTCCATCAGGTCCTGCCAGGCCAGCAGGGTTCCCGCCTTCATCACCCCGAAGATGGCCATGCGGCCCTCTTCGTCGATGCGTTCCAGCGCCACCAAGCCGGTCATCACGCACCAAACCGCGTCGATGGCCTCGCCCTGGTGGAAGATGAAGCTGCGCTTGCGCAAGGTGGCGCGCTTGGCGCATTCGCGCGGAAACAGTTCTTCGATCAGCGAGACCAGGGATCCCTCCGTGGCCGGCACCCCGCTGTCCGCCACTCGGGCATTCAACTGCGAGATTTCTGCCATTTGGCCACCCCCTGCAAATCGATGACGTTGTCGCCCCCCTGGTCGTTGATCGGCAAGGTCACCTCGATCAGGGGACCTCCGTCAGGGTCGCGGCGGGTCTCGATCCAGCCGCCGCAGCCTTCGACGATGGCGCGGGCCATCGCCAGAGGAAATTCGATGCCGTGGCCGACCGGCAAGCGCGTCCGATGCGCCGTCGGCCCGTCAAAGGACAGTTTCAGCCCGCGGCCGAGTTCGCTGGCGACGATCGCGCTGGTCACCGTGAGCCGGCCCTGATTGCCGAGCGTTTCGGCGGCGAAGGCGCAGAGATGGGTGACGAGACGTTCCATTTCGGCGGAGGTCGACATCACCAGGGCTTCGCCGCCGTCGAGGCTGGTGTCGATGGCTAGCGACGGCAGCAGGCCGCGCATGGTGTCGAGGCCGTCGGCGACCGCCGACACCACGTGGATGGGAACCCTTCCGCCCTCGCTGCCGGCGCCCATGCCGGCGATGTGCTCGGCCAGCGTGCCGATCCGTTCCGCGGCGGATAGCATGCCCAACACGTCCTCGCGCGCGGGGTCGGCGAAGCCCAGCGTTCGCGCCGCCCGCTGGGCATGGGCGACGACCGGTTGCAACAGGATCGCCAATTCCTGGCCGATGCCGCGGGTCAGCTGGGTGGTGGTTTGGGCGCGGTAGACGCGGCCGAGTTCGGCGGTCATGCGAGCCTGTTCCTCCTCGGCCCGCTTCAGCCCGGTGACGTCCAAGGCGACGCCGTCCCACACCCAGCCGGTATCGGTGCGGGTGGGCGAGGCCAGCACCCGCATCCAGCGCGGCCGGCCGTGGTGGGTGTCGCGCAGGCGGAATTCAAAGTCGAGCGACTGCGCCCCGGCCCGGTGCAAGGCCATCAGCACCACCGGCCAATCCTCGGGGCGCAACAGGCGCCGCAACAGCATGCGGAGCGGCATGTCGACGACGTCGGCGGGCGGTAATCCGGTGATTTCGCGCAACTTGCGGCTGACGCAGGCCACCGTCGCCGAGCGGGTGCCCGGCTGGTCGATGCGGAACACCACGCCGGGAAGATTGTCGGTGACCGCGCGGAGGCGTTCGGCGTTCTCGGTCCAGCGGCGCGCCTCGAGTAGGTCGCCTTGGACCAGGCGCTCCTTCAGCGATTGCACACTGCGGGCGATGTCGCCCAGTTCGTCGCCAGCCGCCAGGTCGGGAACATCCAGGGTGCGGACGCCCTTGGACAGCCGTTGGATGGTGGTGCCGATCCGGCGTAGCGGCGGCAGAATGCTCCACCCCAGCGCCGCCACCATCGCCAGCGAGATCAGCAACAGGGCGCCAAGGGCGCCGCCCAGTAGCAGAGCGCGCCGCTCGGCGCCTTGTTGCAGGGATCCGGCGTCGGTGGCCAAGCGCTCGATCAGGCTGGTTTGCACCAGGTTGATCCGCTCGATGCGGGCGCCGGCGGCGTCGGACCATTCCTCGATGGTGATTCCGGCGGTCTCACCGGCGGCCAGGCGATGGCGGAGGCCAGTGAACAGCGGATCGGCGACGTCGGCCTCGCCGAACTGCCGGGCCAAATCGGGCGGCGCCAATTGCAGGAAGCCGCCGGCGAAGGCCTGCTGCTCGGTCACCAGCTCTTGCAGGCTTTTGGTCGAATGGCCCCTTGTCCCGCCGCCCAGCATGGCGACGCCGGCCGCCCGCTCGCGGCCGGCGCGTTCCTTGACGTCGAGCAGGAACATATAGGCCTGGGTGTCGGTGGCGAAGTTGGACGGCAGAATGGCGCGCACCACCACCGGCACCACCGCGCTAAGGTCGTCGATGGCGGTGGTGTAGATCTCGATCGTCTCGACCCCGTCGAAACTGCCCGAGACGACGTCGGAGCGGATCTCGGGAACGATGTCGAGGGCGACCACCGCGTTGTCGATGATCTGCTTGGCCGGCCCGTCGGGTAGTTTGGTGACCAGCGCCGCCGCCGCCAGGTCGAAGCGGCCATGGGCTTCGTCGGTGCGCTTGATCTGCTCCAGCAGGCGCTCGGGGTGGTCGCGCTTGCCGGCGGTGAACAGCGTCGCCATGCCGCGCTCGCGCTGTAATTCGTGAACCAGCCGGCCGACTTCGCCGTTGAGGTCGTTGAGTTGGCGCAGCAGCAACATCGAGCGGGATTGCTGGCACAGGTCAAGGACCACCGCGGTGGTCAAGCCGATCAGCGCCAGCAGCGGAATCGCCGCCAGCAAGGCGATGCGCCAGCGCAGCTTGATGAAATCAAGGCGGCGCGAGAAACGCCCGCGCCGCGCCGAATCGGTCTGCTGGCCCCAGAAGGCGTGGCGATAGGGCAAGTCCTGGCGGACGATGTGATCGGTCAGCCAGGCCCGGGCGTAACTGGTGACCTGCTCGATCAGCTGGACGTCGTCGGCGCCCAAGGGGTGAGCCAGCACCACCGCCTGCGAGGTCAGGTGTTCCGAGCGGCGCTGGGCCAGCTGGGCCGAGGTGAGGCTGGAGAGCAGCCTCAACTCCTTGTCGAAATGGCGGTCGAATTCGCCGAGGAACTGGCGCAACAGCCGCACCGCCGCCCGGATGTTGCCGTCCAACCGCGCGGTTTCGGCTCGTCCGACCAGGGTGATCAACTGGCGGTGTTCGGCGTCGACGGAGTCGATGCCGATTGTCAGTTCGTCACTCCACTCGAACGCAGTCATTGCTTGTACCGCTTATCTTGCCATGTTCCACTATAACAACGATCGATCGCCGCGGATAGCCAGATCTCGGTCAGTTTTCCTGTGTGTCATCTAACTATTCTAAACTTGACGAACGTCAAGGCGCGATGTCTTCGTCTGTGTATGGGGAGAAGTCTGACAATTATTTCAACAGGGATGGCGCGTTCTTGACGAAAATCACATTCTTCGACACCGACCCACCTTACCATCCGCCGCGAAGTGTTGGGCAACAGCCTAGAGGTGGGGAACATGAAGATCGGATTGAGAACGGCGAGCCTGCTCGCCAGTGTCAGCTTTTGCGCGGTCACGGCCGGCCAGGCCTGGGCCACCGAGTCGCTCCAGGATGTTATGACGCGGCGTGGACTGACCGAAAAAGACGTGATGGCCGCCGCCAAGACCTATACGCCGACCGGCAAGCGGGACGAATTCCTTGTCTTCAGCTCGGGCGGTCAGAGCGGCCAGGTCGTCGTCTACGGCATTCCGTCGATGCGCATCCTGAAATACATCGGTGTCTTCACGCCCGAGCCCTGGCAGGGCTACGGCTATGACGACGAATCCAAGAAGGTCCTTGCCGAGGGCGGCACCGTCGATGGCCAGCCCATTACCTGGGGCGACAGCCATCATCCGGCGTTCTCCGAGACCAACGGCGATTCCGATGGGCAGTACCTGTTCATCAACGACAAGAACACCCCGCGCATTGCCGTCATCGATCTGAAGGATTTCGAGACCAAGCAGATCGTCAAGAATCCGCATATCGCCACCGACCACGGCGGCGCCTTTGTCAGCCCCAACACCGACTACGTCATCGAAGCATCGCAATATCCGGGGATCATCGGCGGTGGCTATGCCCCGCTCGACCAGTTCAACGAGAAGTATCGCGGCGCGGTGACCTATTGGCACTTCAATCGCGACAAGGGCCGCATCGAACCGGAAAACTCGTTCTCGGTCGAATTGCCGCCCTACAGCCAGGATCTGTCCGATTTCGGCAAGGGGCCGTCCGATGGCTGGTCCTTCACCAACTCGTTCTGCGCCGAGCGTTATGTCGGCGGCATCGAGCGCGGCCGTCCGCCGTTTGAAGCGGGCTGCTCGGCCAAGGACACCGATTACCTGCACGTCATCAATTGGAAGAAGGCGGCGGAGCTGTTCAAGGCCGGCAAGACCAAGATGGTCAACGGCATGGCGATCATTCCGCTCGACGTCGCCGCCCGCGAAGGCGTGCTGTTCCTGATCCCCGAGCCGAAAAGCCCCCACGGCGCCGACGTCACCCCCGACGGCAAGGAAATCATCGTCGCCGGCAAGCTCGACACCCACACCACGGTGTACAGCTTCGAAAAGATCCAGGCGGCGATCGCCGCCGGTCCGACCCAGAAGGACGAGTACGGCGTGCCGATCCTTGACTTCAAGGACACCGTGGCCCGCCAGGTGGAAATCGGCCTGGGGCCGCTGCACACCCAGTTCGATTCCAAGCCCTGTATCGCCTACACCTCGGTCTACGTCGATTCGATGGTGGCCAAGTGGGATTATTGTGAAGGCAAGGTGCTGGACAAGATCTCGGTCCATTACAACATCGGCCATCTGATGACCATGGAGGGCGATACCGCCCACCCCAAGGGCAAGTACCTGGTGGCGCTGAACAAGTTGGCGATCGATCGCTTCAACCCGGTCGGCCCGTTGCATCCGCAGAACCATCAGCTGATCGACATCAGCGGCGACAAGATGCAGCTGCTCTACGACATGCCGTTCCCGCTGGGTGAGCCCCACTACGCGGTGGCGATCGGGGCCGACAAGCTGAAGCCGATCGTCCGCTATCCGTTCGGCACCAACAGCCGCACCGACAGCAAGAGCGAATTCGCCGTGCGTCCGGGTTCGGAGCATACCGAGCACAAGCCCGGCAAGGTCGAGGTGTTCGCCACCGCCATCCGCTCGCACTTCACGCCCGAGATCATCGAAGCGAACGAAGGCGACGACGTCACCATCCACGTCACCAACCTGGAGCGTGCCGAGGACGAGACGCACGGCTTCGCGCTGTCGAAGCACAACGTCAACCTCTCGCTCGAACCCGGTAAGACCAGCTCGGCCACCTTCAAGGCCCTCAAGGCCGGCGTCTATCCCTATTACTGCACCGAGTTCTGCTCGGCGCTGCACTTGGAGATGGAAGGCTACCTGCTGGTTCAGCCGGCCAATTACAAGGTTGGCAACGCCGCCAAGGGCAAGGAGGGCATGACCTACACCAAGGCCGATTACGACGCCCGGGTGAAGGCCAATGTCGATACCCAAGGCGTGATCGACTCGGTGGTCGGCTACATCACCAGCGTCAACTACAAGGACTTCCCCACCGTGGTGTCGCTGGTCGAGGACGCCACCGACCAGCTTGGCTCCGCCAAGCAGGCCAAGGAGAAGTCCGAGGCGTTCGCCGAGAAGGCCGATTGGAGCAACGCCATGCTGTGGGCCGAACAATGGTTCCAGTACCAGGTCAAGGCGGCCGATATCGGCCTGCGCGCCAAGACCTACCTGGAGCAGAACGGCGCCCAGAAGGTGGCGAAGTAAGCCTGTAACCGGAGGGGGGCGGAGCGATCCGCCCCCTTTCCACCCTCCACATGGGGACCATCCAATGCATTCGTCGAGAAAGTTCGTCGCCGCCGTCGCGGTGAGCGCCCTTGGTATGCTCGCCGCCGCCGCTCCGGCGCTCGCCGCCGACGGCAAGGCCCTGTTCTCCGCCAAGGGCTGCGTCGCCTGCCACGGCGTCGAAGCGCGCAAGCCGACCCTGCCCACCTATCCCAAGCTGGCCGGACAGAACGCCGACTATGTGTTTCAGCAGCTGTCCGACATCAAGAGCGGCACGCGCGCCAACGGCCAGTCCGCCCAGGTGATGAAGCCGATCGTCGCCAAGATCAGCGATGAAGACCTGCGCGCCCTCGCCGATTATCTCGGCAGCCTGGGGCCGTTCGCGCCCGCCACCGCCCAAGGCCCCGCCGGCCCCGGTAAGCAGCTGTTCTTGTCCAAGACTTGCTTTGCCTGCCACGGCAAGGAAGGCAACAAGCCGGTGCTCAAGACCTATCCGTTCACCGCTGGCCAGACCAAGGCTTACCTGCTCCAGCAGATGAAGGACATCAAGTCGGGCAAACGCACCAACGGCGCCGTCGCCGCCATGGCGCCGGTGATGCACCTGGTCGCCGACGAAGATATGCCCGCCATCGCGGACTACCTGTCGAACGTCAAGTAACCGCGCCAGCGCGCCTGCTAAATTATTCGCAAGATGCCGATTTGGAGAGGACAGAAATGAAGACCGTCATTCGCACCCTGGCTGTCGCCGCCGCCGCGACCACCCTGATCGCCACCGGCGCCTTCGCGGCCGAAAAAGGCAAGTCGGTTGGAGAAGCCGGCTATGTCTGGAATTCCGCCGGTGGCGAAGAGGACGAGGCCCTCCACCTCAAGCCCGACGCCAAGGCCGGCAAGGATGTTTTCGAAGTGTGCTCGGCCTGCCATCAGCCGGAAGGCTGGGGCCTGACCGACGGCACCTTCCCGCAGTTGGCCGGCCAGCATTACCGGGTCATCATCAAGCAGTTGGCCGATATTCGCGCCGGCAATCGCGACAATCCGACCATGTATCCGTTCGCCCTGCCCAGCCAGATCGGTGGCCCGCAGGCGGTGGCCGACGTCGCCGCCTATATCCAGACCCTGAAGATGAATCCGGATAACGGCAAGGGTGACGGCAAGGATCTGGAGCTGGGCAAGAAGCTGTTCGCCGATAATTGCGCCAAGTGCCACGGCGCCAACGGCGAAGGCGACAACGACAAATTCTTCCCGCGCATTCAGGCCCAGCACTATTCGTATCTGCTACGCCAATATGAAGGCATCAAAGCGGGCAAGCGGCGCAACGCCAATCCAGACATGGTCAAGCAGATTCAGAACTTTAGCGACCGCGATACCAGGGCGGTTCTAGATTATGTCTCGCGGTTGCCTGCTCCGAAGGATAAGGTCGCGCCCAAGGGTTGGAAGAATCACGACTTCGATTGAGGGGGCGGTCATGACAGGCAGCACGAGTAGGCCGGCCGGGCTGGTCCGGATATTGACGCTGGCGGCGATGGTGATGATCGGATTGGCGTATATCGCGCCAATCTGGTGGGTGTCGTTGAAGGCGGCGAATTATCCGCCCGAGACCTTCCCCGACGGCATCCGCATCGAATTCCACGTCGACGGCGTCTACAACGGCTGCAAGGCGCGGCCGCAATCCGCGGAAGTCGACGAGAGCGAGGCGCTCGACTGCGTGCATGAGATGAACACCATCAACCACTTCATCGGCATGCACCCGATCTCGCAGGGTGCGCCGATGGAGCAGGCGGCGGCGCCCTATCTGTTCGCGCTGGTCGGGGCGATGTTGGTGGCGTTCTTGTTCTATGGCGGGCCGTTGTGGTGGGTGTTGCCGAGTTCGGGCATCGTCATCCCGGTGGCCTTCGTCATCGACTATTCGGCCTGGCTGTGGTGGTTCGGCCATACGCTAAGCTCGATGGGCGCCTTCACCGTCAAGCCGTTCATGCCAACGGTGTTCGGCGAGGGCAAGGTCGCGCAATTCTCGACCTTTTCCTATCCTGATTACGGCTTCGGCTTGTTCGTGGCGGCCTCGTTGTGCCTGATCGTGGCAGCGCTGCTGCGGCGCAAGCAACTCAGCGGGCGTTGATCGGGAGGCGGGAATGAAAGCGCCGCTTGCGATCTTGCTGATCGGCGTGATGGCGGGGGCGATGGCCGGGGCCGCTCCCCCGCCGGCACCCCCGGCCAAGGATGCGGCGATCATCCAGGCGATGATCGACCGCGCCGTTCCCGGCGCGGTGATCGAGCCGCCGCCCGGCCGCTATGTCGGCCATGTCGAGATCGACACCGCGATCACGCTGGACGGGCGCAACCTGGTGACCCTCGACGCCGGCGGAACCGGCAGCGTGGTGACCATCCGCGGCGACGGCGCGGCGGTGATGAACCTGCACCTGACCGGCACCGGCGACAATCACGACACCGAGGACGCCGCCGTCCAGGTGCGCGCCAGCAACGTTCTGGTGCGCGACAACGTCATCGACGACGCCCTGTTCGGCGTCGACCTGCAGAAATCCACCCACACCACGGTGCGGCGCAACCATATCACCTCGAAGTTGCTGGATTTGGGGATGCGCGGCGACGCCATCCGCCTGTGGTACTCAATGGACAATCTGGTCGAAGGCAACGAGATCCGCGAGTCACGGGATTTCGTCCTGTGGTACTCGAACGGAAATCGGATCATCGGGAATATTTCCACCCATGGTCGCTACGGTCTGCATTTCATGTTCGGTAATAATAATATCATCGAGGGAAACAAGTTCTACGACAACTCGGTCGGCATCTCGATGATGTACGACGAGGGTGACATCATCCGACACAATTATATCGGCCATTCGGTCGGTGCCACCGGCACCTGCGTGTCGATGAAGGAAGCCAGCAACATCACCATCACCGACAACGAGATTCAGTACTGCGCTCAAGGCATCGCCCTCGACGTGTCGCCGTTCCAGCCGGGGACCATCAACCACATCGAGCGCAACCACATCGTCTTCAACGACATCGCCGTCAGCTTCCTCAACGACTGGCACGACAACGAATTCCGCGACAACGACTTCAAGGGCAACATGACCGAGGTCGCGGTGTTCGGCGGCGGCAGCGCCAAGCATAATCTGTGGGACGGCAATTCCTGGGACACCTACGAGGGCTTCGACCGTGACGGCGACGGCATCGGCGACACGCCGTTCACCCTGCTTGGTTATGCCGGCCAGGTATGGATGGAGGTGCCGACCACCCGCTTCTTCAAGGGCACGCCGTTGCTCGAGGTCATCGATTTCCTCGATCGCCTGGCGCCCTTCAGCCGGCCCGAGGTGATGCTGGTCGACAACAAGCCGCGCTTCGTCTCGGCCGCGGTCAAGGAAGACAAAGAGGAGAAACTGCCGTGAGCCGCAGTGACGAAGCCCGCCGCAGATTCCTGCGCTCGGTGCTGATTGGCGGCGCGACAATCGGCGCCGCCTTGGCCGGCTGGCTGCCGGTGGCGCGGGGGGCCAATACCAGCCGCCTGCGTCCGCCCGGCGCCCTGGCCGAGGACCAGTTCCTCTCCGCCTGCATCAAATGCGGCCAATGCGTCCAGGTCTGCCCAGTGAAGGCGATCGAGCTGGGCGACATCGATGCCGGGTTCGGCATGGGGGTGCCGCACATCGCCGCCCGTGCTCAGGCCTGCGATTTCTCCTGCGACGCCCTGCAATGCATTCTGGCCTGTCCGACCGGGGCGCTCAGCCACCATCCGAGCAAAAAGGAAGAGGTCACCATGGGCGTCGCCCGGCTGGATAAGCCGGATGCCTGCCTGGCCCGCCAAGGCCGGGGCTTTCAGGGCGCGGCGCGCGGGTCCGCTTTCAAGGGTGTTCATCGCTACGCCGAGATCGACCGCTGGAAGGCGCTTGCCATCGCCGACCATCCCTATGATTTGCCGCTGTGCGATCTGTGCGTTCGCGAATGCCCGATCAAGGACGCCATCGTCATGGCGCCGATGTCCGCCGATCCCACCGATCCACGGCGAACCCCGGTGGTCAAGGATGCCTGCGTCGGCTGCGGCATGTGCGAGATGATCTGTCCGGCCGAGCCCAGTGCCATCGTCGTCGTCGCCGGCGGCAAGGGGAGGGTGGCATGAGCCTTTTCAAGTCATTGGCCATCATGCTTGGCCGCGAGCCGGTCAAGCCCGCCCCCTCCGAGTTCACCGAGGCGGCGCGCGCCTGTCACGACTGCAAGCTGGCCAACAAGCGCAGCAAGGAAGAGCGCGACGCCATCCAGCACGCGATGCACCAGGCCCACCAAGTCCACACCTGGCGCAACCGCCGCTGGGTGGCGCTGGTCCTGGTCAACCTGCTGTTCGTGGTGTCCTATCGCTTCGACGTCCAACTGGTCGAAGGGGCGCTGACCGCGTCCCGGGTGATCGGCTTCCACATGGCCGACCTCAATTCGGCGCTGCAAGTGACCTTGGCCTTCAAGACCATCCTGATCAACCTGGTCATCGGCACCTCGACGGTGCTGGCGATGTGGTGGCTGTTGGGCGGGCGCACCTTCTGCTCGTGGGTCTGCCCCTACCACCTGCTCGCCGAGTGGGCCGAGGCGCTGCATCTATATCTGGCGGCCAAGAAGATCGTCTCCGACCATCCGCTGGATCGCCGCCTGCGAGCGGTGCTGTGGTTGACCTTCGCCGGGTTGGCCTTCGCCAGCGGCTACCCCGTGTTCGAATTCATCTCGCCGACCGGCATCCTGTCGCGCGCCCTGACCTACGGGCCGGGGCTCAGCCTGGGGGTGGTGGCGGTGTTGCTGGCGATCGAGGTGTTCTATTCGCGGCGGATGTGGTGCCGCTACATCTGCCCGATCGGCATCACCTACGGCGTGGTCGGCGCGGTGTCGCCGCTGCGCGTCGTGTTCCGGCCCCAGGATTGCCACCACGAGGGCGCCTGTCGCAAGGTTTGCCTGGTGCCGCATGTGCTCGACTGCACCAAGAAGGGCTTTGCCCCCGACATCAAGGTTCCGATCGGCGCCGATTGTACCCGCTGCGGCCTGTGCGTCGACACCTGCCCGACCGGCGCGTTGCGGTTCGAGGTCAAGGGCCTTGAGAAGTTGCTTTAGATCGATGAGGGCGCCGCCATGATCCGCTTTACCAATGTCGCCAAGACCTTCCGCAAGAATCGGGTGCTGGACGAGGTGACGCTGACCCTGGAACAGGGCGACCGCGTCGCCCTGGTGGGGTCCAACGGCGCCGGCAAAACCACGCTGATCCGCTGCCTGTTGGGCGAATACATCCACGACGGCGAGGTGACCGTCGACGGCCTGGCGCCGCGGCTTCACCGCGGCGAAGTGCTGAAGCGAATCGGCTTCGTGCCCCAGATCCCGCCGCCCCTGAAGATGCCGGTGGGCGAATTGATCGGCTTTGCCGCCAGCGTTTGCGGCAGCGATCCCGCGCGCATGGTGGCGGTGATCGAGCAGCTTGGCCTCGACTTCGACCGTATCCGCCGGCTGCCCTTCGTCAAACTGTCGGGCGGCATGAAACAAAAGACGCTGATCGGCGTCGCCCTGGGCCGCGACAGCGACATCCTGATCATGGACGAGCCCGCCGCCAACCTCGACCCCGCCGCCCGCCACATTTTCTTCAACCTGCTGGCCGAGCGGGTCGGCGGCAGCGTCATGTTGATCACCAGCCATCGCCTCGACGAGGTGGCGGCGCTGGTCAACCGCGTCATCGAAATGGATATGGGCCGCGTCGTGCTCGACGATCGGGTGTCCGATTCGGTCGACATCACCAGCCGGATGGATTGCTATCTCACCCTGGTGCGGCCAGACCCCGCCTTCGCCCGCACCATCGGCGATTGGGGCTTCGGCTCGGCCATGGGCGGCTTGCGCTGGTCGGGACAGGTCAACGGCCCCGACCGCCTGCGCTTCATGTGCATGTTGTCGCGCTATACCGGCCTGATCGCCGGGTTGGAAATGACCGAAGGCAAGGAGGCGCCCAGATGTGCGATTGTCGGCACCTGAACCGCCGCCGCTTTCTTGGCCTTGGCGCCGCTCTGCTGGTGGCCGGCTGTGGCGGCAAAGCCGGCGGCCCCGAGGCGGTGCGGTGGGGCCGCGAGAACTGCGCCTATTGCGGCATGATCATCGACGACCCGCGCTACGCCGCCGAGATCAGGGATCCCGCCGGCAAGCTGGCCAAGTTCGACGACATTGGCTGCGCCATGAATTTCCTGTCCCGCCAGGGCTGGGCCGACAAAGCCGCCGCGTCGTTCTGGGTCGGCAACAGCGACGTCAAGGAAGTCGCCTGGCTGGATGGCCGCGCCGCCTGGTACCTTCCCGGCCGCAAGTCGCCGATGGCCTATGATTTTGGCGCCGTGCCGGCCCGCGTCGAGGCGGCGGTGGATTTCGCCGGTTTCCGCCAGGCGGTGGCAGCCAAGGGGTCGACCAGCCGCTGCGAGCCGTCGCAGCAGGGAAGGGGTTAGCGATGAACGCGTTACTGCTGTCGGCCCGCCTCGATATCACCGAATCGCTCAGGGCGCGCTGGTTCTTGTTCTACAGCATCGTCTTTGGCGGCATCGTCACCTTGCTGTTCGTGTTCGGGCTGACCGAGTCGCGGGTGCTGGGCTTCACCGGGCTGTCGCGGCTGCTGGTCACCTATATCCAGCTGTGCGTCGCCATTTTGCCGATTTTCATCTTGATTACCACCGTGCGCTCGGTGGCCGGCGACCGCGAGGCCGGTGTCTACGAATACATGCTGTCGCTGCCGGTGCCGCTCGGCGCCTGGTATTGGGGCAAGATGCTGGGCCGCTTCACCGTGGTGTTCCTGCCGGTGTTCCTGGCCATGACCGCCGCCGGCATCTATGGCGAATATCGCCATGTCGGCACGCCGTGGACGCTGTTCATGGTCTACACCGCGCTGCTGGTGTCATTGGCCTGGTCGTTCCTGGGCTTGGGGATGCTGATCTCGACGCTGGCGCGCTCGCCCGACGTCGCCCAGACCGGCGCCTTCCTGATCTGGCTGGTGATGCTGCTGTTCCTCGATTTGATCCTGCTTGGCGTGCTGATCCGCGAGCGACTGCCGCTGGAAGCGGTGGTCGGCATCGCCGTGCTCAATCCGCTGCAATCCTTCCGCACCGCCGCCATCTTGCTGTTCGACCCGCAAATGGTGGTGTTGGGACCGGCCGCCTACGTCATCCTCGACGGGCTGGGCCGCACCGGCTATTTGATCTTCGCCCTGGTGTGGCCGGTGACGCTGGGCACGCTGTGCGCCTGGGTCGGCTACCGGGTGTTCCGTCGGGGAGATTTGCCGTGACGCTTGGCGACAGCTTCGGCTTTAGCGCGGTCACCCCGGACGAGCGGCAACGCCGCATCCGCCGGGTGTTCGAGGCGGTGGCCAGCCGCTACGACCTGATGAACGACGTGATGAGTTTCGGCATCCACCGGCTGTGGAAGCGGCGGATGGCCAAGGTCGCGGCGCCCAAGGCCGGGCAAATGATCGTCGACTTGGCGGGGGGCACCGGCGACGTCGCCCGCCTGCTGGCTGCTCCCGACCGCGACACCATGGTTTGCGATCCGTCGCTGGCGATGATGGCGGTGGGGCGGGGGCGCTGTCCGCCCAGCGTGCGCTTCGTCGAGGGCACCGCCGAGGCGATGCCGTTCGCCACCGCCAGCGTCGACACCCTCACTATTGCGTTCGGACTCAGAAACGTCACCCAACTCGAGGCGGCGCTGGCCGAGATCCAAAGGGTGCTGAAGCCGGGTGGGCGTTTCCTGTGCCTGGAATTCTCGCGGCCGCTGGCGCCGCTGCGTCCGTTTTACGACCTCTATTCCTTCGCGGTGATTCCGCGCCTGGGCGCCTGGATCGCCGCCGAACCCGAGGCCTATACCTACTTGGTCGAATCGATCCGCCGCTTCCCGGATCAGAAGACGATGGCGGCGCTGATGCGCCAGGCCGGCTTCGCCGCGGTGTCGTGGCGCAATCTCAGCTTCGGCATCGCTTGCCTGCATGTCGGCACCAAGGCGATGCGGACGTGACTGCGCCAACCGGCTGGCGTTTGTGGGCGTTGGCGGCGCGGCCGCGGATCCTGAGCATCTCGGTGGC
>Ga0316222_1001518_pt1 | contig 27843 bp, 24 predicted proteins | sample TBH18011metaG_FD_206008 | JGI IMG/M metagenome (GOLD analysis project Ga0316222, IMG submission 206008) | Freshwater microbial communities from Trout Bog Lake, Wisconsin, USA - TBH18011 | ecosystem: Environmental > Aquatic > Freshwater > Lake > Hypolimnion/Profundal zone | place: USA: Wisconsin... | reverse complement strand
TCCCTGGCTCCTGTTCTCCGGTTGCCTGGAGGCAGCGAATCGTACTCGCGTCGAGCCGGGCAAGGACTTTTTTCGGAGGTCAGGAGATGTGTGGGTACTTTAGGGACAAGCCGGGCCATGACGGGCATCTGAAACGGGCCATAACGGACGTCTGAAATCAGCGAAATCTCAATTGATCACGTATTTGTCACCAAGCGAACGGGCGGTCTGGCCAAACAGGATCTTGCGGGTCTTCGTGCTGGGGTGGTCCGGGCTTCGCAGTTCGCTCCCCAGGGCGACTCCACGCTGAACCGCCGGACGCTCTTTGATCCGGTCGCGCCAGCGCGCCACGTTGGGGAACTCATCGAGCGACTGGCCGAGTGGCTTGGAGATCAAGACCCAGGGCCAGGACACCATGTCGGCGATCGAATACTCGCCGAGGATGTAGTCGCGGCCGGCCAGCCGCCGTTCCAACACACCCAGACAGCGGTTGTATTCCCCGACGTAACGTTGACGCGCATACGAATGGTCGATGTCTTCCACGCCCTTGGCGTAGATGACGAAGTGGCTGAGCTGGCCGGCCATCGGCCCCAGGTTGCCGACCTGCCAGAACAGCCATTCCAGGCATTCCTTCCGGCCGATCGCCGAGGCCGGCATGAACCGGCCGGTCTTCTCCGCAAGATGAATCAGGATGGCGCCGGACTCGAACACCGGCGTCGGCCCGTTCGGCGTGTCATGATCGACAATCGCTGGTATGCGGGCGTTCGGGCTGATTGCCATGAACTCCGGACTGAACTGATCTCCGGCACCGATGCTGACCGGTATCAAAGTATAGGGAAGGCCGGTTTCCTCCAACATGATGGAGATTTTCCAGCCGTTCGGGGTGCGCCAGTAATAAAAATCGATCATGCGGCATTCTTCCGTGCTGCCGGAGTCGCGGTCAATAAGTCGTAATCGGCTTTCGAAAGCCCCAGTTCCGCCAATACCTCGGCCGTATGCTCGCCCAGTCCGGGACCGCCACGCCGGATCGCCGCCGGCGTTTCGGAAAACCGAGCGGCCGGACGCGCCTGGCGCAGCAGCCCGGCCTGTTCGTGTTCGGTCTCCACCACGATGCCATTGGCAACAACCTGCTCGTTGGTCAGCATCTGCGTGCGGGTCAGCACCGGCGCGCATGGCACGCCCTCGGCCGTCAAACGCTCCAGCCAGTCCTCGGCCGAACGGGTGCGCAGCGCATCCTGCGTCATGATCAGGCGTTCGTTGATGTGGCGCTGACGCAGCGCCGGAGTCTTGAATCGCGGGTCTTCCAGCCACTCCGGCTTGTCCAGGGCGCGGGTCAATGAGGCCCATTCGCGATTCGACTGCACGGCGGCGCTGATCGGGCCGGTGGCGGTCTCGTAAATCAGGTCGATGAAACTGGCGGCTTCCTGTTGCGGAATGTCCTGACCGACGAAGGTCTGGCTGCCCATGTCCGACGCCCACAGGAACGCGACGATGGCATCCAGCATCGACAGCCGGATGTGCTGGCCCTTGCCGGTCCTGCTGCGTGACAGCAGCGCGGCGGTGATCGCCTGGGCGGCGTTGTAGGCGGTCAGCTTGTCCGGAACGATGGTGCGGACCAGGCGCGGCCGTTCAGTATCCGATCCGGCCTGGATCGAGGCGAGGCCGGAGACTCCCTGAATCAGCGGATCGTAGACCGGCTTTTGCGCATACGGTCCCGTTTCGCCAAAACCGCTGATGGACACGTAGATAATCTCCGGCGCCACGGCTCTGACCGCCGCTTCCCCCAGCCCCATGCGGTCGGCGACACCGGGGCGAAAATTCTGCACGAACACGTCCGCGGTGGCGATCAGGCGCAACATGGCCTGAAGCGCGGCGGGCTGCTTCAGGTCGAGCGCGACAGAGCGTTTGTTGCGATTATTATTCAGGAAGGACGCCGAGAACCCGTTGCGCGCATTATTCGCGGCGCGGGTGTGGTCGCCGGTTTCGGGGTTTTCGACTTTGATCACATCGGCGCCCTGGTCGGCGAGGATCATGGTCGCGAGCGGGCCGGAGATCATCGACGTAAGATCGACGATCCGGAAACCGTCTAAGGGGCCGGGCATGCTACTTCCTCTGGGCTGATCGCACCAGGATATCGGCATGAAGGCCGCCGGTGCAAATCTTTGCGGGCGCCGGCGAGATCAACCGGTCCTGCACGCGTGGAGACTGGCCATCCCGCCTGAAACAGATCGATCCTCCATCACTCCCCGGCCGGAACAGCCTCCGGCGCCAGCTTCGCCGGCGTCTCCCGAACCCCGATGACGGTGACAAGGGCGCCCACCAAGCTGAGGGCCGCCAGGAAATAAAGACCGCCAGCGAAACCACCCGTCTCATCCCTCAGCCAACCGATCACCGGTGACGTGATGCCGCCCGCGAGAATACCCAGCGAATTCACCCAGGCGATCCCGCTCGCTGCTGCCGCTCCGGTCAGGAACATCGACGGGATCGGGAACAGGTGCGCGTTGCCTGCATAAAGCCCGATCATGGCGACAGACAGGGCCGCGACCGACCAATAACTGCCTTGCAGCATCGCCGCCGCCGCCAGTCCCACCGCCATGCAGATGCACGACCCGGTCAGGTTCCATTTCCGCTCGTTCGTACGGTCAGACAGGTGGCCCCACACAAGAATGCCGATCGTACCGCAGACAAACGGAATCGACGTCACCCAGCCGGTCTGCATGTTGGTCAAACCGAGCTGTTTGATCATTTGGGCGACGAATACGGCCATACTGACGCTGACACCGGCCTGCGCGAAGTGAATCAGCCCCAACGCCACCACGCGCCGGTCAATCAGCGATTGCCAGACTGAGACACGGCTTTCGGCATGCACGCGGCGGCGTTCCTCCTGCATAACCCCGCTCAGCCATTGCCGCTCGTCCTGTGCCAGCCACGTCGCGGCCTCGGGCCGATCCGTCAGGTAGAACAGCACCGCGATTCCCAGCACAACAGCCGGGGCGGCCTCGGCCAGAAACAGCCATTTCCATCCGGCCAGGCCGAACACGCCGTTCATCCCGAGCAAAGCGGTGGACACGGGTGCGCCGAGGCCGATCGAAACCGGAATCGCGGCCATAAAGCCTGCGATAATACGACCGCGGTGATAGGGCGGAAACCAATAGGTAAAGTAAAGGATCATGCCGGGGAAAAAACCCGCCTCGGCCAGCCCTAGTAGGAACCGGAGCGTGAAGAAGCCGATCGGCCCCTGCACAAACGCGAAGCAGCCGGAGACGATGCCCCAGGAGATCATGATCCGCGCGATCCAACGCCGCGCGCCCACCCGCTCCAGAATCAGGTTGCTCGGTACTTCCAGAATGAAATAGCCCCAGAAGAAGGCACCCGCGCCGAGGCCATAGATATAAGAACTAAAACCGAGATCTCGGTTCATCGTCAGCGCCGCGAAACCGATATTGGCTCGGTCCAGATAGCAGATCAAATAAAGAGCAAAGGTAAACGGCAAAAGGCGCAGATAGACTTTACGCATTGTCCGATGTTCAATGGATGCGGACATTGGCAGCCTCCCCGGTTTTGATCTTGGGTAAGGCACACGACGGGATATCGGCGAGCGTCAGAACGGCATCGTCTCGACCCGATCGATGGCCTTATCAACGCGCGGTCAGCACAGCGGACGAACCGTAACGCAGCGGGTCGGGATTTGGAAACACAAATTATAATGGCAGCCAGACCTGCCTGCCGGCTGCGTCGGACTTACAAGTGAATGGTCAGGCTCAGGAAGACCCGCTGCTCGATCGGCGGCCCGGCCGAAACCATAAGATGCGAACGGTTGAACTGCTGCGCCGTCAGCCCCAGCGTGATGTTGTCCGTCACCCTGTAGCCCACCCGTACATCCGCCAGGATATAATTGGCGACCATCACCGGCGTGAGCGTCGCGTTGACGGGATTGGCACTATAGTCGACGAACTGCGATTGCCATTTCGTTTGGGCGTCGAACTCCCACTGGCCCGTCGTGTAGCCGCCGGTCAGGACCACCGCGTGCGTCGGCGTCCCATGCTGGAAATCCTGCGGGCTGTAGAGACCGTTCTGATTGATCGCGAGACGATCGTGGATGGATATAAATGAGTAATTTGCGTTCCACCGAAAACCGGACGCCAAATGTCCCCGCAGGCCAATCTCAGCGCCAAATGCGGTACTGGAACCGACATTGGCCGCCACGGCGCGCTGTTCGTCCAGCCCGGCGATCACCGCCCCGTCGCTCACTGGCGTGGTTTCGTACGGATTGATCAGGATGTTGTCCGTGCGCTGTGCGAATACCGCGGCGCGGATTGTCGAGTTCAGCTTTGGCAGGGTGCGATCCCAGTCCAGCTCCACATTGTCGATGGATGCGGCGCTGACGCCCGGGTTGCCGAGATAAAGCCAGCCGGCATAAGCCGAGTCCGGCCCCTGCCGGTCCTGCAGGCCGAGATCGTAGATGCTGGGCAGTTGCAGGCCGCGCGCCGCCAGCAGACGGATCGCGTCGCGTTCGGTCGCCTTCCAGACCAGGCCGGAATTGAAACTCGGCTGATTGATGGTGCGGCGATTATACGCCGACGATGGAAAGCCGACATCGGGAATCAGCGTGCCGCTTTGATTGAGGACGAAATGATCGTACCGGATCGCGTTGGTCAGCGACAGGGCGGGCGTTATTTGCCAATCCCACATCGCGCTGCCCGAAAAGACCTCATATCCGACCCGCCCGGCCAGCACCGCCGAGGAGGTTGCCGCGTTGTCGCGAAAATCGAGGCCGATCCTGACCGTGTGGTCGGCATTGAGCTTCACCAGATCGCTCGCCTGCACCACTGTCACGGTGTCGTTGATATTTTCCCATTCGCTGGCGCCGTTGTAGACGTACAGTAGTTCGTTTCTATAAATGTTCAGGTTTATCAATCCGGCGGCGGTATCGGCCGCCAGACCGGCCCGCAACCAGGTCGTCCGTTCAAAGTCAGTCCCGTAATAGGGCGACGACGTTGCCTCCCAGATACGCGTATCCACTGCCGCGCCCGACAGAAACACCTGCACATCCGGTGCAGCCTGAAAACGTGCATCGAGACTGACGGACCCGCGTTCGGGCGCCGCACGAAACGGCAAATCGCCCGGCGCCACGCCGATCGCACTGAACTCCTGTGCCCGGAAACCGTCAGCGGCGACGCGCACCCCGCCCACCTCGGCGATACGTCCGGTGCCGATGGCCGAGAGTGACGTGTACCCTTGCGTGCCGGTGCGCAGGGTCGCGGTGTTCACGCTCTCCTGCGACGGATCGTAGGTAATGATGTTGATGACGCCCGAGACGGCATTGAAGCCGAACAGGGCGGTGTTGGGCCCTTTGACGATCTCAATCTGACGGATTTCTTCCAGCGTCACCGGCAAAGTGTACCATTGTGTGCGGCCCAGATCGTCCAGATACACTTGCTGGCCATTCAAGAGTACCAACAGTCTCGGATTGCTGGTTTCGTTATAGCCGCGAATACCGACGTCGGCCGCCGCGAAGCCATAGCGGCGCACGCTGATACCGGCCACGAACTGCAGGATGTCCGGGATGTTATCGGCACCGGACTGCCGGATTTGGTCGGCGGTAATGATCTCCATGTTCGCCGGCACCTCGGAGATGCGCTGCGGTTTGCCGGTGGCCGACGTGGTGACCGGTTCGCCGAACAATTGCTCGAACCCGGCGTAGTCAACCGACTGGCCGCGGCCGGGCGATGCCGGCGACGCCATGGCGACGGCAATGGCGAGTATCCCGGCAGGTCGTGTCAGCGCCGCCGCCATCCTATTTCTCCCTGACAAGCATGCGAAACGCCTGTAGAAAATGGACCCCGATATGTTCGGCGGCCCCTTGGTTGAGCAGGATCTGCACGGTCGGTTCGCTGGAAAAACCGACGACGCAGGCCCCGGACGTGACGCAATCGAGATCCATCGAAATGGTCGGCGCATGCAGGCGGCGCGCGGCGTCCGCAATGGCCTCCCGGTCACCCGCCAGTCCTTCGGTGATGTACAGGGCGTTGAGGTTCGCCTCCCGGGTCAGTCGATCGACCGCGATAAGGCGGGTGTGCAACCGGATGCGACCCGTGGGCAGTTCATCGCCGATGACCGATTGGATACGTTCGGCTTCCAGCCGGGAGGCCGGATTGCCCGGGGCAAACAAAACGCCGACCATCACGAGACCGGTCAGTCCATCCCCTGAATAGCCCAAGGTCCGCCCCAAAATCTGGGCGTCCTTGGCATTGAAATCTTGCGCCGACAGCCTGGCGGGCAAGGCAACGCAGCCGATCGCCGCGATCCCGAGAACGGTGCGGATCGCGGCCTTCAACGCTGACCGCCCTGGCCGAATGACGTCGACGCCCCCAATCGCCAATCGGTCAATCGGCCGGGGCCGCACAATGCGCGCCGTTGTGGTCCGAGAAACAGTGACATCGCCAGGATCGGCACCGGTCATCCTCTTTGGGATGCCCCTGCATAGCAGTGACCAATCCCAATTTCTATCGATATCTTAACGTGATTGTGATAAATTTCCATTTTACCGGACATTCCATTCACGTCATTATGATTACGGAAGTATTATAGTAGGGTTGTCCTGCCGAATGGCGGGACCGGCCGGACACGAGCGCGATATTGCAACAAACAGGGGCCCGCTTGCTTTGACGCCGTTTCGCTGTCCGCCAACCGTGCCCGGGTCGAAAATCCGAATGCCGCACATGAGGCAATTCTGGCGCGCGAAGACGGCTGTGACGACGGCAATCGGGTATGTCGCCCGCACCGCCGGACTGGCGAACTGGCCGTTCGCGCTCAAGATGGCGTTCTGTCCTGCCCTGGCGATGACGGTGATCATCGGCATGGGTCTGCACGGCATTCTGGCGGCCGATCAACAGGCTGCACTGGTCCGCGCGGTGGTCAACCATGACCTCCGGGTCGCCATGCGATTGTCAGCGAGTGCCACCAATCTTCTGGAGATCAACAGCAGTCTCTACCGGCTCACAACACTACAGGCGACCCGAACGCCGAACCTGAATGTGGCGACCGAGGTTGACAGCCTGATCGCCCGCGCCTCCGCCCTGGCCGACGATCTGGAGTCCCAGGCCCACGACATCGGCCTGGATGAAGGCCGCGCCGGGGTCATACAAGTGGCGTCCGACATTCGTCTTTACCGGGATGCGATCGACGTCTTCGGTTCCATGCTTGAAATCGACTTCCCCAGCGCTGTGGAATTCTTCTCGCCGTTCGATCGCAATGCCACGCGCGTCCTGGATCTGATCCAGGCCACCGCCGGACGCGCCACCCGCGAGGCCAGCCGACGGGCGGGACTTTCAACGTTGATCGCCGAACAGATTCGTCTGGCACTGGGCGCCGCGGCACTGGCGGGAACCCTGCTGCTGTTCGGCACCGCCGCGGTATTGACCCGAGCCACGGTGCGATCGGTCAAACGCATCGCAGCCGCGACGGACGAAGTGGCGCATGGCCACGCTGATGTCGATATCACAGCCCTCGCACGCGGCGACGAACTGGGCACGATCGTGCGGTCGCTGTCGGTGTTCCGCACGCACGTGTCGCAGATCGCTTTTCTGGCCCATCATGACCCGCTGACCCGCCTGCCCAATCGGGTCATGTTCCAAAGCCGCATCGAGCAAGCCCTGGCGCATCGCAACCGTGGCGGCGGGTTTGCGGTGCTGTGCCTCGATTTGGACCGGTTCAAGGTGGTGAACGACACGCTGGGACACCCGGTCGGCGACGGCCTGCTGCGACAGGTGGCCGACCGGCTACAAGCGTGCGTCCGCGACGGCGATTCGGTCGCCCGCCTGGGCGGCGACGAATTCGCCATCATCCTCTTGAACATGACCGAACCCGCCGCCGTCGATAGCCTCGCGGCTCGGATCATCAATGTCATCGGCATGGGCTACACGGTCGATGGCCACCCGATCGACATCGGCACCAGTATCGGCATGGCGCTCTCCCCGATCGACGGCACCGATCCGAACGAGTTGCTGAAGAAGGCCGACACGGCGCTGTACCAGGCGAAAGCCAACGGCCGGGGTACCTCATGCTTCTATGAGGACAGCATGAACAGCGCGCTACAGCGGCGCCGCGAGTTAGAGGTCGGCCTGCGCCAGGCGCTGGCGCGGGAACAGTTCCAGGTTCACTACCAGCCGCTGGTGGATGCGCGCTCCCGCCGCGTGACGGGCTTTGAGGCGCTGATCCGGTGGCATCATCCGGAGCAAGGCATGATCCCGGCCACCGCCTTTATCCCGGTGGCGGAATCGTCCGGCCTGATCGGCGCGATCGGCCATTGGGTCCTGCGCCGGGCCTGCCTTGACGCGGTGACATGGCCTGACGGCATCAAGGTCGCGGTGAATCTGTCGCCGTCGCAATTCAAGAACAAGCATCTGGCCGACAGTGTCCGGTCGGCCCTGGCCGACAGCGGTCTGCCGGCAAACCGGCTGGAACTGGAAATCACCGAGTCCGTATTGTTGCAAGATAGCGATGCCATCCTGGCCATTCTGCGGGAGATCAAGGATCTGGGGGTCAAGATCTCGATGGACGATTTCGGCACCGGCTACTCATCGCTCAGTTACCTGCGAAGTTTCCCGTTCGACAAGGTCAAGATCGATCAGAGCTTCGTCCGTGACATTCCGCACGACCAGAACGCGATGGCGATCGTCCGCGCCATTGTCGGATTGAGCCTCACGTTCGGGATGACGGTAACGGCCGAGGGCGTCGAGACCGCGGAACAGGCGGATCGCATGGAGCAGGAGCGGTGCACGCAGCTTCAGGGCTACCTGTTCAGTAAGCCGATTCCTGTTGTGATGGTGGCGGCGCTGATCGAACGGCTGTCGAAAGCGGCAAGACAATTCGTCACGGCCTGAAATGTGCTGACCTTTCCGAATCCCCGGGGCATGGGAAATCAAATTTTTCTGTGCGGCGTTAACGGTTTGTCAACCTTTCTCCCTTACTATTCGGGGAATGGACCTCACCGTTTGCATCTGCACCCACAACCGCCCCCGCTATGTGCGCGACTGCCTCGACGGGCTGCGTGCACAGACGGTCTCGCGCGATCGTTTCTCGCTACAACTGGTGGACAGCGGGTCCTCGCCGCCGGTCGCGACGGAACTGTATGGACTCGCGATCGAGCATGGGGCGCGCCTGATCCGGCTGGACCAGCCGGGCGTCAGTATGGCCCGCAATGCCGGGGCCTGGGCGGCGCGAACACCCTTTATCGCGTATATCGATGACGACGCGATCCCCGCCAGCAACTGGGTGGCGAGCATTCTCGATGCCATCGGGCAACCCGGACGGCCTCCGGCCCTGATCGGCGGCCGTATCCTGCCGCGATGGGAAAGCCCCCTGCCCCGTTGGTGGCCGGACTCGCTGCGCGGGGTGCTGTCGATCATCGAGCATGAAGGCCGCGGCGAATACCGCACGCGTTCGGTGCCAGCCAGTCTGGAACCCTATGCCGCCAACATGGTCGTACATGTTTTGTCCTTGCTGGCCGCCGGCGGATTCGGTGGCGCCAGCGGCCGGTTCGGCAACTCGCTGCTGTCGGATGAAGAGGTGCAACTCGCCTGGATGCTCCAGGATGCCGGCTATTCAGTGCGGTATGATTCGCGGATCACCGTGCATCACCAGATCCAGGCCCGCCGGATGCGGCCGGACTGGCTGTTGTCGCGGCTGTACTGGCAGGGCGCGTCCACGGTGCTGACCAGACGCCTGCTGCAAGAACCGGAACGTGTCTGGCGGGAACTGCCGCGCCGGCTGGCTGTGGCGGCCCTGCTGGCGCCGCTCGCCCTGCTGCCGCGCAATTCGACGCTGTTGCTGGCGGCTCGCTGGCGGGTTGCCTATGCGACCGGGTTCATCAAGGCCGCCTTTGGCTGGAAGGTCACTGAAGCGGCGATCCGGCAGGCCGCCGGAGACGCCATGCGCCAGGCGGCTGCGTGATCCTGTACCGATGGCAAGGTGTGTCCCCTAATTTCGGCGATGAGCTGAATACGGTTCTGTGGCCGCGTCTGTTGCCGGGCTTCTTCGACGATAATCCGTCTGTGCGTTTCCTGGGCATCGGATCGGTGCTGGACCGGCGGCATGATCGGGACACCATCAAGCTGGTCGCCGGATCGGGCTACGGCGGCTACGAGAAGCGGCCCTGCCTGGACAATCGCTGGATCATCCACTGGGTCAGAGGCCCCCGCACAGCCGCCACGCTGGGGCTTCCGGCAAAACTCGCGCTTGGCGATCCCGCTGTCCTGGTGCCGGCGGTGGCCGGCATTCGGGCGACCGGTGGCGCGGATATCGGTTTCATGCCGCATTTCGAAAGCGCCGCCAGAGGGGCGTGGCAAGCCGCCGCCGCATTGGCGGGCGTGCGGCTGATCGACCCACGCGGGGCTCCGCTGGAGATTCTACAGGCGATCGGGGACTGCAAAGTACTGCTGAGCGAGGCGCTGCATGGCGTTATCGTCGCCGACGCCCTGCGCGTGCCCTGGGTCGCGATCCGGCCCCGGGTGCGGGTCCATCGGGCCAAATGGGCGGACTGGGCCGATACGATCGATCTGCGGCTCCGGTTTCACAGTCTCCCGGCCTCCTCGTTGACCGAATGGATGGGAGCCGGCATGTCCAAACGCCAGTGGTTGGCGAAACGGATCGACGCTGTCGCATGCACGGCCGTGCCATCAGGTCCGGAGCGCATGATTGCCCGAGCCGGCAGAGCCTTGGCGCTGGCGGCGGGGGTTCCACCGCAATTATCCGGTGATCGCGAACTTGACCGGTGTCAAACGCGGCTGCTGGATGCGGTTCAGGCCCTCCGCGCCCATCGGCTGCCGGGCCAATCGCCGGCGACGCCCAGACGATCGGACTTGCGAACACGGCCTGATTCCGCCTACCAGCTTGGGCTGACCGGCTGACCGCAAACGGCCTCCGCCATCTTTCTCGCCGCGGGATTCCACAATCGCCGATGCTGTTTCCAGCCGACGCATCCGACCTGCTGCAACGCATTCCACTGTCCGCCGGCACCATCTTGCATGTGGGCTGCGGCGATGGATCGCTGCTGGCCGCCTATCACCCGATGAACCCGAAATCCCGTCTGCTGGGTATCGAACACAATCCGGAAACGGCATCCCTGGCGGCATTGCATCTGGATGAGGTCATCGTGTCGGATGCGGAGGCCGGCACCCTCGCCTTCGATCTTCCGGACGATATCGACTGCATCATCTACGACGGGGTGCTGGAGCAGCTGCGCGATCCCCGCGCCCTGCTCCGCCAGCATGCGGCGTTGCTCAGTCCGGACGGCATGATGCTGATCCGCGTTGCGAACGCCCGTTACTGGCGTCTGGCGGAACGGCTGCTGCGTGGCACGCCGGAACGCGACGCACCGCATGGATTCACCCTGGAGTCGATGCGAGACCACTGTGTCGAAGCGGGCCTGATCGTTTGCGACGTAACCACGCGGGTCCCTGACCCGGAGGCCGCCGCGTCATTCGCCGCCGCGCTCGCCCCCGGCCTGCTCGGTATTGAGGTCGATCCCGAAATTTACGCCGAGGCCGCCGCGCCCAGCCATCTGATCTGGCGCGTGCGAAAGGAGCCACGCACACGCATGAGTGTGTCCGGCAGCATGTTGAACCCGGTCGGCGGCGTTTCGCATGTCCGCGTCGTTTATCCGTTTCTGGCAATCGGAACCGACCCGACGGTCACGGCCACAATCACCGATCAGGTGTCGATCGGTCAGGCCGGCGATGGGATGGCGCGCATCTTCGTACTGCATCGCCCGGTGTTGCTGGGCGAGCATGGCCGCTCGGTTTTGCAGCGCCTGAGCGATGCCGGTTATCTGATTGTGACCGAGTTCGACGACCTTCCCGACCACTTCGACATGATGCGGATGGGCGGAGCCCTGGCGTTCTATGGCGCCCACGCGCTTCAAACCAGTACCACCACCATGGCCGACGCACTGCGTCAGTATAACGCCGAGATCGCCGTGTTCCCGAATGCCGTGGGCACCCTGCAGCCGGCGTCGAACTTCGCTGACCCTCGGGTGACAACACTGTTCTTCGGTGCGCTGAATCGGGAGCGTGACTGGGCGCCGTTCATGCCCGCGCTGAATGCGGTCGCGGCCATCGCAGGGGACCGGCTCAGGTTCCAGGTGGTGCATGATCAGTCGTTCTTCACGGCACTGCAAACGCCGCACAAGCAATTCACCCCGACCTGCGATTACGACACGTATCTCCGGCTGCTCGCCGGGTCCGAGATTTCGTTCATGCCACTGGCGGACACGCCGTTCAGCCGAGCCAAGTCGGACCTGAAGTTCATCGAAGCCGCGTCATGCGGGACGATGGCGCTGGCGAGCAGTGTGGTTTACGGCAATAGCATCGCCGACGGCCAAACGGGACTGCTGTTCCGCGATCCGGTGGAGTTCCATGCGAAACTGCTCCGGGTCGTCGCGATGCCCGAGTTGGCGAGGTCGATCGGCGAAGCGGCGCGGCGGTATGTCGCCGCAGAACGCATGCTGGCGTACCAGGTCGCGCCGCGGATTGCATGGTACCGGTCGCTGTGGGCGCGACGCGACGAACTTGACGCGGCGCGGCGGGAACGGATGCGGCGGTATCAGGGCGTAGCGTAGGGGTTAGGCCATCATGGCCCAAGGGTTCATGACCGGGACGCCAACGTCGGCGAAATCCGCCACATTGCGGGTCACGATAATCTTGTTATTCACGTAGGCGGTCGCCGCAATCAGCGTATCGGAGACCGGCCGGGTCCGTTGGGCCGCCCCCAACTGGTGGCGACCGCATCGTCGACCGGCAATATCCGGTCGGCATAGACAAACCGCAGTTCGTCCAGCCAACGCAGCAGCACCGCCGCGGCCGCCGGATCCGTGCGCATCTTCATCATTATTCCCTTGGTGATCCCACCGAGGCTGATCGCGCTGAGGAACAGCGTATCCGGCTGAGCACCGCGCAGCCATGCGACCGCATGCGGATTTCGCCTGCGGGCTTCGGAAACCACGCAGGTATCGAGCAGATACATCAGAATTCGATATCGCGGCCGGTGTCGGTACCGCGATCGTTGATCGCATCGACCACGTCGTCGGGCCACGGGTCCTGACCCGGTGTTTCCGCAAGAAGGAAATCGACGAAGGGCGTCCGCGGCTTGATCAACGCGTCGTATGCATATGCCGAGACCACCACCGCGGCCCGTTGGGCATGCACCGTGACGGTCTGCGGGCCGTCATCACGCGCTTTATTAACCACTTTGCTGAAGCGGTTCTTGGCATCCTGCAATTGCCAATCCCGCACGGGGACCCTCCTAACCTGGCCAAACAGGCTAGATTTCGATCGAGGCATTGACCTGCGTCAAGGATTTTTTTGTGCCTCATCGTCCTCAGGCTCGCCGGGCTTTTCGGGCTCGTTTTTCTCCAGATCGCGCGCGATCTCGGGCCGGTGCATCAACGTGTCGATCTTCATCGCATAATCCAGCGCCAGATCGGGCGTGAACGTCAGGTCCGGCGCGATCCGCAATTTAAGCGATTTCGCCACCTGCCCGCGCAGGTACGGTGACGCTCGGGTCAGCGCCGGCACCAGCGCATCACCGTCCGATCGCCCGAGCCGCGAAAAGAACGCGGTTGCCCGCTTCAGATCGGGACCGATCCGCACCTCGGTGATGGTAATCGCGGCGGACGCAAGATCGGGGTCGCGGAATTCGCCCCGTCCGAAAATCCCGGACAGCACGTGGCGGATTTCCTCCCCCACGCGTAGCTGCCGCTGAGATGGGCCAGTTTTGGCCTTGGCTGCCTTCTTCAACCTGGAACCATCTCCGTCTCGAAGCACTCGATGACGTCGCCTTCCTGGAGGTTTTCGAAGTGGGCGAACGACAAGCCGCATTCGTAGCCGCGGGCCACTTCGCGGACATCGTCCTTGAAGCGCTTAAGCTGCGACAGCTCGCCGTTGTGGATGACCACGCCTTCGCGCAGCACACGCACGCCGGAGCCGCGTTTGACCAAGCCCTCGGTGATGTAACAACCCGCGACCTTGCCGGTCTTGGTGATGTTGAACACTTTCCGGACTTCGGCGTAGCCCAGGAACTTTTCGCGCGCCTTCGGTGCGACCTTGCCCTTGACCAGCTTTTCAACGTCGTCGGCGACTTCGTAGATGATCGAGAAGTAGCGAATATCGACCCCGTCGCGGACGGCCAGATCACGAGCCTGCGATGTCGCACGCACGTTGAACCCGACGATAACCGCGCTGGACGCCTTGGCGAGCTGAACGTCGCTTTCGGTGATCTGTCCGACACCGGCCAGCAGCACGCGGACTTTGACTTCCTCATGCGCCAGCTTCGCGACCACCACCTGGATGGCCTCGGCGCTGCCCTGAACGTCGGCTTTAACGATAAGCGCGACTTCCTTCTGCTCGCCCGCCTGAATCCGGGCCAGCATCTGATCGAGCGTACCACGCGCGCCAACCGCCGCACCGGCGATCCGGTCACGCTGCCGGCGTTCGCGGAATTCGGTAATCTCGCGGGCTCGGCTTTCGTTTTCGACCACGACGAACGGCTCACCAGCCGGCGGCGCACCGCTAAGGCCGAGGATTTCGACCGGCGTGGACGGGCCGGCATCGTTGATCGGCTTGCCTTTGTCGTCGAGCATCGCCCGTACGCGGCCCCACTCGGAACCGGCCACCACGATATCGCCCTGACTGAGGGTGCCGCGCTGCACCAGCACGGTGCCGACGGGGCCACGGCCGCGATCCAGACGGCTTTCGATAACCGTGCCTTCGGCCGACCGATGCGGGTTGGCCTTCAGATCGAGGATTTCCGCCTGAAGCATGATGGCTTCCAGCAGCTTGTCCAGACCGGTCTTCTTCAGCGCCGAAACCGGCACGTCCTGCGTCTCGCCGCCCATGTCTTCGACAACGATCTCGTAGCTGAGCAATTCCTGACGGACCCGATTCGGATCGGAGTCGGGTTTGTCCATCTTGTTGATGGCGACGATGATCGGCACGTTCGCCGCTTTCGCGTGGCGAATCGCCTCGATCGTCTGCGGCATGACGCCGTCATCGGCGGCAACCACCAGGACGACGATGTCGGTTACCGACGCGCCACGGGCACGCATCGCGGTGAACGCTTCGTGGCCGGGGGTGTCGAGGAAGGTGACTTCCTCACCGGTCGGCAACGTCACCTGATAGGCACCGATATGCTGGGTGATGCCACCGGCCTCACGTCCCGCCACATCGGTGGAGCGCAATGCATCCAGCAGCGAGGTCTTGCCGTGATCGACGTGGCCCATGATCGTGACGACCGGGGGACGCGCGAACATATCGTCATCGACGTCGGCGATGCCTTCAAGGCCGATTTCAACGTCGGATTCGGACACACGGCGAACGCGATGGCCGAATTCCTGCACCACCAGTTCGGCGGTGTCGGCATCCAGGTTTTGCGTCACGGTCGCCATGACGCCCATGCGCATCAATGCCTTGACGACATCGGGCACCCGAGCGGCCATGCGGTTGGCGAGTTCAGCCACACTGATCTGTTCTGGCAGGATGACGTCGCGAACGACCTTCACCTGATCGGCGCGCAACCGGTCGAGTTCCTGCTGGCGGCGATCGCGTTCGCGCTGACGGCGAACCGAAGCCAGTGAACGGACTTTCTCATCCTCGCCTTCGATCGCTGCCTGCACGTCGATACGGCCGGCACGACGGCGATCGTTGGTGCCGCCTTTCGGCACCGCGACCGGCGGCTTGCGGACAGGCACGCCACCCGGGCCGGGGCGGCGAGCCACGCGTGATTCTTCCTCGTCCTCCGGCTTCGCGGCACGCAGACGCAAGGTTTCGGTGGCGGACGGCGCGGGCTGGCCGACGGCAGGCCGAGCCGCGCCGGCTTTTGCGGCAGGCTGGGCGGCCTGTGGCTGGGCCGATTTGGCTTGCCCGGATTGGTCACGCGACGGTTGGGCCGGCGCCTGACCGGCTGCGCGCGGAGCGGACTGGACCTGACCAGCCTGAACCGGCGTAGCCTGAGTTCCGGCGACCGGAGCCCGTTCCGCGGCAGCGTCATCCGGCTGCTCGACAACGCCACGCGCGGCGGCGGCGGCAGCGGCGGCACGATTGGCCTCAGCTTCCAGCTTGTCACGAATCGCTTGTTCTTCCGCCAGACGGGCGGCTTCCTCAGCCGCCTTGCGGGCTTCGGCTTCGCGGCGGCGGGCTTCCTCGGCGGCGGAGAGAATCGAGATCGTCTCCTGCTCGCGCCGTTCGGCTTCGCGCTTCGCGGCATCGCGTTGCTGTTCCAGAACCGCGCGTTGTCGCGCGGCCTGCTCGGTCGCGGTCAGCGCCCGGCCAGCACCCGGCGCGGGGCGGCCCGGCGTGACCGGCGGACGTGGCGGCGGGGCCGCACCAGCCGGGGTCGGCGTCGGAGCGCCGGCGGCGAGTGACGGATTTGGCAGCGGCGCGCGCTTTTTGCGCACTTCCACCTGCACGACTTTTGACCGGCCGTGGCTGAAGCTCTGTCGCACGGAACCCGCATCGACGGTCCGTCCCAATTCCAAACGTCCTGCCGGACGAAGAGAGAGCCGCCCCTTGCCGCCGTCCTGATCGTTGCTTTCGCTCATGTTTATACGCTAGCACCCGTTCCATCGTTCACCGAGGCGGTTTCCCGCCCCGTGGCCCTTGCGGACCCCATGGCCCTTGCGGACCCGTTCTTCAATCCGGCCAGCCTGCCCGCTTCAATCACGAGCGACTCCGCCAATTTGCCCGTCGCGATCGCGACGTGCACGACATGGTCTCTTCCGAACACGCGTCCCAGCGTCTCACTGGGCAACGGATCGATAATGGTCAGGCCTGCGCCCAACTTAGACTCGGGTCCGAAACCGGACAGGAAGCGCTCGCGCTCTGCCTGACTTCCGTCGGACGCCTGTAGGACCAGCCGATACCGACCGGTCCTTAATGCTTCACGCGCCTTTTCATAGCCCGCCACCGCCTGCCCGGCACGTCGGGAAAGGCCGAGACATTCGCCGATCCGCCGGACCAACGCTGCCTGAAGCAGCACAGAAAGATCAGGTGGAACAGTAACGGGACCGCGTGCCGCCCTGGCGAATGCGCGTTCCAGATGGCGTTGCCCCGAGAGGCGTCGGCTGACGTTACCTTGCTTATCCTTTGTCCGCCCGCCGTCTTGTTGCCGGTTTTCCTGAGCGTCTGGCAACTCTAGCACATCCTTCGACGCGCTCAACCATATTCCCCGTCCGGGCAGCCGTGCAGCCAGATCGGGGACGATCTGACGATCCGGCCCGACCACAAAACGGATCATCTGCTCCTTGGGAAGACGCTCCCGCGAGATGATACAGCGCCGGAGTGGCCCGGTTTCGGGTTCGTCTGCCTCAGGCGTCTCCACCCCGGTGACCGCTTCACCATCTGGGGAAACGGTAGCCGGGACGTCCGCGTCAGGGATTAAATCCGCCTCAGTCGTGACCAGCCTCCTGCGCCGCTTCCGGTGCTTGCTCGCCGTCGAACCAATGAGCCCGAGCCGCCATGATCACCTCGTTGGCGGTGTCCTCATCCATCTTGTCCGCGCCAATGATCTCGATCAATTCGTCGGACGCCAGATCGCCCAGGTCGTCGAGCGTCTTCACGCCTTTTTCGCCGAGCGCCACCAGCATCGGCGGCGTAAAGATCTCAAACTCCGCGACGGCGTCGCTCACGCCGAGTTCAACACGCTTGTCATGCATTTCGTTGTCGCGGGCGGACAGGAAGCCCTCGGCACGGCGAACCAGTTCTTCCGCTACGTTTTCGTCAAAGCCCTCGATCGCGGCGACTTCCTCGATCGGGGTGAACGCGAGTTCTTCAACCGTCGTGAAGCCTTCGGTGACCAGCAACCCGGCGATCATGTCATCGACATCCAACGCTTCGACGAACAGGCCGGAGCGGCGGCGGAATTCTTCCTGGCGGCGTTCGCTTTCCTCGGCCTCCGTCAGAATGTCGATGTCCCAGCGCGTGAGCTGCGACGCGAGTCGCACGTTTTGGCCACGACGGCCGATCGCCAAAGACAGTTGTTCATCCGGCACGACGACTTCAACCCGGCCGGCTTCTTCATCCAGCACAACCTTGGTGACTTCCGCCGGGGCGAGCGCATTCACGACGAACGTCGCGGCCTGGCTGCTCCAAGGAATAATGTCGATCTTTTCGCCCTGGAGTTCCTGCACCACCGCCTGGACGCGCGAACCGCGCATACCGACGCAGGCGCCGACCGGATCGATGGACGCGTCCTTGCTGATCACCGCCATCTTGGCTCGGCTGCCCGGATCGCGGGCCACGGCCTTGATCTCGATAATGCCGTCGTAGATTTCCGGCACTTCCTGGGCGAACAGCTTGGCGAGGAAGCCGGGATGCGTGCGCGACAGGAAGATTTGCGGGCCGCGCGGTTCTTCGCGGACGTCGTAAATGTAGGCGCGAACCCGGTCACCATTGCGGAACGACTCGCGGGCGATCAGTTCGTCGCGGCGCAACAGCGCTTCCGCCCGGCCGAGTTCGACCATCAGGTTGCCGTACTCGGTGCGCTTCACGACGCCGTTGATGATTTCGCCGACGCGGTCCTTGAACTCGTCGTATTGCTTCTTGCGCTCGTATTCGCGCACCCGCTGGACGATGACCTGCTTGGCGGTCTGCGCGGCGATACGGCCGAAATCGATGGGAGGCAGCGGATCGACGACGTGGTCGCCAACGGATTTGTCCGGAAACAGCTTGGCCGCGTCCGCCTTGCCCATCTGAGTTTCTTCGTTCTCGACCGTGTCCACGATCTCAGTCCAGCGCGACAGGCGGACATCGCCGGTCTTACGGTCGATCGTGGCTCGGATGTCCTTCTCGTGTCCGTACTTGGCGCGGCCGGCCTTTTGAATGGCCTGTTCCATCGCCTCCAGCACTTCCTCGCGGTCGATATTCTTCTCACGCGCGACGGCTTCGGCGACCAGCAGCAGTTCGGGGCGGGCGATAGCGGTGTCCATGGCGACCTCTGTCAGTAGCTGCCCTTGGGGTCCGTCGAGGGACCCCGGGGATTAGTTGGCGAGCGGCGGTGAAGCCGTGGCTTCGATCAAGGCGTCCGTCAAGACAAGTTTCGCACGGCGAATGTCGGCGTGGCGCAGAACCACCTCGACTCCGCCGTCCAGCTTCATCCGCGCGGCTTCGTCGTCGGCGCCCAGGATCGCACCGATGAACCGTTTACGGCCGCCTTGCGGGAAGAACATCTCGACCCGAGCCTGATGGCCGGCGAATCGATTCCAGTCCTTGACGCGCGTAAGCGGGCGATCAATCCCGGCGGAGCTGACCTCCAGCGTCCACATGCCGGGAATCGGGTCATCGACGTCGATGGCGGCGCTGACGTCGTGGCTGATCTGGGTGCAGTCGTCCACCGTGATCTGCGATCCGTCAGCACGATCGGCCATGATCTGCACGGTCGGGCGTTCGCGGCCGAGTACCGAGACCCGGACCAGTTCGTAGCCCATCGCTTCCAAACGTGGCGCGATGATCGCGGCCAACTTGCCTTCGAGCGTGGTGGCTGTTGCTTCGTTTCCGTCCAAGGTCCCGTCCAAAACAAAAAGAGGCGGCCCGCGAAGGCCACCCCCCATAAAAGTGGAGAATGATTTCATGAATATTTAGCCTCGGGGGGTTGCGATTGCAAGGCGTTATATCGGGGCCGCCGGGCGGCGGGTGAGCAAGCGGGGTTCTTTCGCCAGGACGTCGAGAGATCATACTCCAGGTCGGCGTGCCGGAGATTGCCGCCATCGCCTCCATGGCTCGTTCAGCCCTGCCGAGGCCCGCATCGGACACGCGCGCCATGGGCGATACCGGTCGTTTCGTAAGAGACGACTTTGGTGTGCCCACCGCGTTAACAACCAATGGTAGCATAATGTGATTGCGACACATCTATAAATAATTATATTGCCCACACGAAAATGGATGAATAGTTCTCGCCGACAATGTGAGGCAGTGTTGATCAGTTTCAACGAGCGGCCAATTGGCCACGCGCCGTATCGCCATCCCGCCCGGAACGCCGCCGCGCTGATAGCGCCTTTGAGGTCGCAAATTGCGATCTCAAAGGCGACACCGGTATGAGCGATCAGACCGCCCTTATGCCGTTCGATCGGCGACTGGCCATTTTTCGTATCCGCGGCGTCGCCGTCATCCTCGATTCCGACCTCGCGACGGCGCTTGGCATGGAAACGAAGCGGCTGAACGAACGGATCCAGCGCAATGCCGCTTTGGTCGATGACCGCCATTGCTTCGTGCTGACCGCTGAGGAGTTCACTGACTTGAGGTCGCAATTTGCGACCTCAAGTCAGGAATGGGGCGGCCGGCGGCACCCGCCCCGTGTCTTCACCGAACGCGGTATCGCCCGCGTACCGAGCTTTCTGAATACTCCGGAGGCACACCGGATCACTGACCTGATCATCGATACCTTTCTGATGGTGCAGAAGCAGGTCGCGGCCGGACAACGGCTTGTCGCGATTGACCACGCTTCCCGCTACCACGTCGATCAAGAAACGGCAGCGCAAGGCCGAACCCTGCGCAGACGACTGATCAAGGCTCTGGAAAGTCTGTTAGACACGGTGATCGACTTCCGCACGAGCCAGACCGTCGCCACGACCGCGAAAGACCTGACCGCGGGCGCGCTGGAACACATCCGCGAACGCCTGCGCGAGAAGGGCCTGGAAAACCTGAAACTGGAGGCAGAGACCAGACGGGTTCTCGCCGAAGCTGAAAAGATCGCCGCCGATGTTCGCCGTGCCGATGCCGAGATTGAAGGACTCCGCCTGGACAATCTGACCAAACGCATCGGCATGGTCCGCCAACTGATCGAACTGCAACGGGACCTTGAGCCTGCACAGGTCGTGCAGTTGCTCGACACTTTCGAGACCGGCCGAATGGCCGGTATGATTGAAACCGAAACGGGCCGGCCGGCATTGCTGGCTGCCCCGGTGTGAAAGGAAGACGGATGGCGCGTGTGCCTGGACGGACTTCTCTAATCACCGGCCGGGTTCCGCATATTCTGTCGCCATGCTTGAAACCGTCGAAGTCGACGATCTGGTGTATAAGACCGCCTCCACCGTCCTGAAGCCGCCGGCGGGGGTGGAACGCGTCATCAGCGAGCCGATGGCGGATCAATGGGGCGCTGAAGCGTTGCGCATCACAATCGTCCTGACGCCCGGCAGCTTTAACACGCTCAGTGGCGAGCAAGTTGTTGATAACCTGATGGCTATCGACAAGGCGCTGCAAGCCGCGAACGACGACCGGTTCCCACACATAAGCTGCACGACGGACGGAACACCGGACGCCACGCGGGTGCAGCGGAGCGGCCGCGACAGACCTTGACTAATTTCCTACATTCATCTACCATTTGCGGAATGGAACCTTACTCCCTCCGCATCCGGCCATCGAATTGACCATTCGGATGAATAATCAGCTCGTCAATACGCTGATGGGCCTGTTACCGCCGCCGCTGGATGCCTCGCCCGAGGCACTCCAAGCACGCAATGCGGCGGCCATTGCCAAAGTCGCGGCGCTGTTGCCGGTCGGCTCAAATGAGATCGATCTCGCCGTCCACTGCGTCGCCGCCAGGGCGCAGGCCGAGGCGATGTTGGGGCTGGTCCGCGAGAACGCGGATGACGTCGCGTTGGTGATTCGGCTGAATGCCCGGTACGGCTCGATGGTGCGAACGTCGCTGGCGGTGCACGGCCGCCTCATGCGGGTGCAGGCGGTGCGCCAGAAGCGCGAGGCGATCGAGGGCGCGGCGACTCAGGACGCCAGGGCGCTGCATATCGCTGAACAGTTGATGCTGGCGGTGGCTGCGCCGCGTGCCGGTCGGGTAGCGGCGGCCGGGGGTGCGGACCGTGCGGGTGCGGACGGCGTCTCATTGAACGGGACGAAATCTCACAGCGTGGCTTCTGAGACGATCGTGAGCCAGCGTGCGGCGAACGGATCGGATGCCGGGGTTCTGGACAGGGTTTTGCGGGCAGACAGGGCCGATCCGCGCTTGGCCAATTGGGACTTGCCCGCGAACGGTCGCGACCGTCCGGGGCGGACGCATTAAGGCAGCTGTCGGGGCCGCGTATTTCGACTTCCAACTCCTCCAAGCTCCCGCCATCCTGGCCCATGTCATCCAAAAGCCGCGCTGCATTTCCGCAATGCCCCGCTCCCGTTCAGCTTTTATTAACCTTTTTCGTCCATCCTCCCTCGCATGGACGGTCCAACATGAAGCGGCTCACCAGCCTGGACGGCCTGCGCGGCCTGCTGGCTGTCTATGTCCTGCTCGGGCACATGGCGCCGTTCGCCTTGCTGCCGCCGTGGATACAAACTGCCGTCTCGCACGGCGGCGCGGCGGTGGACGTGTTCTTTATGCTCAGCGGCCTGGTGATCGCCCAGTCGCTGCGCAGCGTCGGCGGCCTCGCCCGGCCGTTCCTGATCGCCCGCGCCGCTCGGATCTTTCCCGTGTTCCTGGCGGCCTTCGCGCTGGCGGTCGCGTTGGAACCGACCTCCTGCGGGTTCGAGCACTTGCCTTGGATCAGCCCGAGCGATACCGCGCACGCCATCTGCGGCTCCTTCTGGCCGGATACCTGGGCGCCCGAAATCGCCGCCCACCTGACGATGATGCACGGGCTGTTCCCTCACGCGATCCTGCCGCATGTCTGGGTCAGCTTCCTGGGATCGGCCTGGAGTCTCTCCACCGAGTGGCAATTCTACATCCTGGCGCTGCTCACCGGCGGCCGAGGCGAACGCCTGTGCCGCATCCTGCTCGCGCTGGCTCTGGCCGGGCTGGTCTGGCAATGGATCGGCCCCGAGAACTGGCAATTCAGCCGAGCGTTCCTGCCGAACAAGGGACATTTCTTCGCGCTAGGGGTGGCGAGCGTCGCGGTCGTCCGGTCCGAACCCGGCGCCATACGTCGCTACGCTCTGATGCTGGTGGCCACGCTGGCGGTCTGCGCTGCTGGCGGAAGCGCGGGGAAATTGCTGCCTCCGCTGCTATGGACGGTGTGCCTGTGGATGCAGATGCATCCCGCCTGCCCGCCCGCCCGGTTCCTGAGCGGCCGGTCGATGGGATACGCCGGAGCGATCTCTTACTGCCTGTACCTCATCAACGAACCGATCCACAAAATGCTGGGGCCGCCGCTGGGCTGGCTGGCGGGCGGCGATCCGGCGCTGTTCACTCTGTTGTGGCTACCGGCGGCGATCGGGTTGCCGATCGTGGCGGCGGCCATGCTGCACCGGTATCTCGAAATCCCGACGCAACGCCGGGGCCGGGCATGGGCTTATAGTTCTGTGACAGACAAGCATTCACCGGCTGTGCAGGGGCTTCGCAGGGGTCTATAGGAGTGGGACAATGAAACCTCCCCATAGCAATCGTCCCGGCGGTTCGTCTCGCCCCCCCTCTGATCGTGGTCCCGCTCGCGGACCCGGCGGCCCCTCCTCGCGTCCCCCCGGCGGAGGCCCGCGTTCGGGCGGCCCCGGCGGCGGACCCTCACGTTCTTCCGGACCCGGCGGCGGTGCGCGCTCCGAGGGACGCTCCAGCTACGCCGGCAAGTCGAGCGACGGCGCGCCGCGCGAGTATCAGAAGCCGTATTCGGCGCGTCCGACCAGCACACGGCAGGATGGCCCACGTCCCAGCGGCCCTCGCCATGAAGGGCCCCGCCCGAGCGGCCCGCGTCACGAAGGGCCGCGTTCGTCCGCGCCCCGGCACGACGATGCGCCGCGTCATGATGCGCCCCGTCATGATGGGCCTCGCCCAAGTGCCAAGCCGGCCAGCGCGTCGCGGGGCGATTATGCGCCGCGTCCGCCGCGTGAGGGTGCGGCGCCGCGCCTGACCGTGGCACCGCAGCGGCAGCGCGATTACGAGGCGCCGCGCAGTTCCCCCGATTCTCCGAAGGGCACGCTGTGGCTGTATGGCTATCATGCTGTCGCCGCCGCGCTGGCCAACCCGAACCGCCGGCTGCGCCGCCTGTTGGTGACGGAAGACGCCGAGGCTGGTCTTGAAAAGCAGTTGCCGCCGCCCTGGGCCGTCTCCCCCGAGCGGGTCGATCGCGCCCGGTTGGACACGTTACTCGGGCGTGACATCGTGCACCAGGGTATCGCGCTGCTGGCCGATCCCTTGGCGCCGCCGAGCCTGCAATCGGTGCTGGAGAAGACCGGTGTGATTATCGTGCTGGATCAGGTGACCGATCCGCGCAACGTCGGCGCGATCATGCGGTCGGCGGCGGCGTTCGGCGCTGCCTGCGTGATCACGCAGGACCGCAATGCGCCCGAGGAAACCGGTGGTTTGGCGAAAGCCGCGTCCGGCGCGCTGGAGAAGATCCCGTTGCTGCGCGCGGTCAACATTGCCCGCACCATCATCGCGCTGAAGGCGGCGAACGTCTGGTGCATCGGCCTGGATGCCGAGGGCAAGGCGCTGTCCGGACCCGCATTCTCCGATCGCCGCGTGGCGTTGGTGCTCGGGTCCGAGGGGGAGGGTCTGCGCCGCCTGACTCGCGAGACTTGCGATGAGATCGCCGGGCTGACGATCAAGGGTGCGATCGAGAGCCTGAACGTCTCGGCCGCCGCTTCGGTCGCGTTGTACGAGCTTTCGCGGCGCTAATGGCGTTCGATCCGGTCCCTGCCGCGGTTGCTTTACGGGCGATGCGACGGGACCGGGTTGTCGTGACGCCGCTGCCGGCCGGGATTGCTCCCGTAACCGAGGCAGAGGGCGCCGCCGTGCAGCACGCGCTGGCCGAGGGCTTCGTGCCGGTTGGGTTCAAGATCGGCGCTACCGGCAAGCGCATGCAGGTGTATCTGGGGATCGACGGCCCGATCGCCGGGTTCATGCGGGCCGGGGACGTCTATCACGGTCACGCGGACCTGCGGTTCGCCGACTACATCAAACCCGGTGTGGAATGCGAGGTCGCGGTGCGGCTGGCGCACGATCTGCCTCCCGGCCCGTGTTCGCTGGAGCAAGCCCTCGCGGCGGTGGGGGATTTCTTCGCGGGTATTGAAATCGTCGAAAACCGTTACGGCGATTTGAAGCTGCTTGGCACTCCGACGTTACTGGCCGACCAAATGTATCATTGTGCGGCGGTGATCGGGGACGGGCACGGTCTTGATTGGCGGGCTCTGGATATTGGCGCGTTGCGGGGTCGGATCAGCCTGGATAACGGCACCGCTGACGAAGGCGTTACCTCCGATCTGCTCGGACATCCGCTGAACGGGCTGGCGTGGTTGGCCGGGTCGGCCGAGGCCGCCGCGTTTGGCGGACTGAAAGCGGGGCAGGTTGTCATGTTGGGCAGCGTGACGCCGCCGGTGTGGCTGACCGGTCCGGCTGTTGTCACGGTGTCTTTCCCGCCGCTGCCTGCCGTTACGGTGCGGCTAAGGTGATCTGGCTGACCGGAAACGATGCGCCGGTCGTCATGGCCCGGCTCGTCCGGGCCACCCATCGCGGCACTGTCAGGGCACAGGTGGCCCGGACGAGCCGGGCCATGACGATCAAGGTATGCCGGTGCAATTCCCGCCAGCCTCAAAAGCCGCTAGGCTGATGGCCGGTGCTGCGTCAGGTACGGAATGAACTTTCCTAACGCATGAATGGCTTGGCGCCACCAACCATTGACGAGATCGGCGACTTCCCGAGCGATCACGCGTTCACCTTCGATGGATAGCTCCATTGCCTCGGCGGTTTTGGTCCAGAAATCGGATTCGTGCATGCGGGTATCCTTTCCATTGAGCCTCGGAAAGGACGCTTCCACCCGTGTTGCAATGCAGCATGCGGCGGGTTTTCGGCGATTTCAACCGAAAAACCCGCCGGTAGCCGTCATTGCGACGGGGCAGCCGATCTCACGCGTTCTGATCGTGAGTGAGAGGCATGGATGGCGGGCCTTTGCCCGCCACGAAATGTCGTACCAGACATCAACGCCCGGTGAGTTCCGGAAAATCCTCTTCCCGGTATTCCATTGGCTCGCGTGTCCCCGCTACAGCGAACTGGTTTTCCCGTTGCCGCAGTTCCACCCGCCTGATCTTGCCGGAGATGGTTTTCGGCAAGTCATAGAATTCCAAGCGACGGATGCGTTTGAACGGGGCCAGCCGCTCGCGCAGGTGTTGGAAGATCGACAGCGCGGTGGCGCGATCCCCGGTCGCTCCGGTGACCAGCGCGACATAGGCTTTCGGGATCGCCATGCGCATCGCGTCGGGGGCCGGCACCACGGCGGCTTCGGCGACGGACGGGTGCTCGATCAGCACGCTTTCCAGTTCGAACGGGCTGATCCGGTAGTCCGAGGCTTTGAACACGTCATCCGCCCGGCCGACATAGGTCAGGTATCCGTCGGCATCGCGGGACGCCACGTCACCGGTGCGATAAGCGGCGCCGGTCAGTCCGAGGATCGAGCCGTCATCCTGCTGGTAGCCGCGCATCAGGCCGGCCGGCTTGGGGTCAAGCGACAGCGACAGTTCACCTTCCTCGGCTTCCTGATCGTCCGGGTCCAGCAGCAGGGTGCGGTAGCCCGGCAATGGACGGCCCATGGAGCCGGCCTTGATTGGCTGGCCCGGCGGATTGCCGACCTGCGCGGTCGTTTCGGTCTGGCCGTAGAAGTCGCGGATGGTCAGGCCCCAGGCGGCTTGCACCTGATCGATGACCTCGGGGTTCAGCGGTTCCCCTGCCCCGAGCAACTCGCGGAGGCTGTGCTGGACGGATTTCAGGTCTTCCTGGATCAGCATGCGCCAGACGGTCGGCGGCGCGCACAGGGTCGTTACTTTGTTGGCGGCGATGGTGTCGAGCATCGTGCGGGCGTGGAAACGGCCCTGGTTGGCGATGAAAATCGCGGCACCGGCGATCCAGGGGGCGAAGAAGCAGCTCCACGCATGTTTGGCCCAGCCAGGGGAGGAGATGTTCAGGTGGACGTCACCCTGCAGCAGGCCCAACGCATACATCGTCGAGAGATGGCCGACCGGATAGGACCGGTGCGAGTGCAGCACCAGCTTCGGCTTCGCCGTGGTGCCGGAGGTGAAGTACAGCAGCATCGGGTCTTCGGCGTTGGTCTCGGCGTCCGGAACGAATTGGTCCGAACCGGCATGTAGTGCATCGTAGCGATTCCATCCCGCGACCGGCGCGCCAACGGCGATGCGGGTCAGGCCGGGGTCCATGCCATCGAATTTGCCGGTTTCCTCCGACGTGGTGACGACGTGGCGGGCTCGGCCGCGGTCGAACCGGTCGGCGAGGTCGTTGGCCGCCAGCAATGTCGTCGCCGGGATGACAACGGCGCCCAGTTTCATCGACGCGAGCATGACCTCCCACAGCGGCACGATGTTGCCGAGCATGAGCAGGATGCGGTCGCCGCGTTTGACGCCGAGGGCGCGAAGGCCATTGGCGACGCGGTTCGATCGTTCGGACAGTTCGGCGAAGGTCAGGCGGGCGGCGCCGTCACCGACGATGATCAGGGCGGCTTGGTGCGCGGTGTCGCCGCGGGCGAGCTCGCCGTCGAACCAGTCGAGTGCCCAGTTGAACTTTTCCATCTCCGGCCAGCGGAAATCGCGGTAGGCGGTGGCGTAGTCGGTGCGATGCGCGCGCAGGAAGTCGCGGGCGGCCTTGAATGCGGTGGCTGTCATTGTCGTTGCGTCCCTGTATTCGTCATGGCCGGATGGGGGTCTGCAGACATCGTGATAATACCAGTCCGTGTTAAGGCTGACGTACGGCTATTCCGCGTCCGTCATGGCCCGGCTTGTCCGGGCCACCTCTCGCGGCACCGTCAGGGCACAGGTGGCCCGGACAAGCCCTAAAGTACCCACACATCTCCTGACCTCCGAAAAAAGTCCTTGCCCGGCTCGACGCGAGTACGATTCGCTGCCTCCAGGCAACCGGAGAACAGGAGCCAGGGATGGAATG
>Ga0316222_1001514_pt1 | contig 27861 bp, 21 predicted proteins | sample TBH18011metaG_FD_206008 | JGI IMG/M metagenome (GOLD analysis project Ga0316222, IMG submission 206008) | Freshwater microbial communities from Trout Bog Lake, Wisconsin, USA - TBH18011 | ecosystem: Environmental > Aquatic > Freshwater > Lake > Hypolimnion/Profundal zone | place: USA: Wisconsin... | reverse complement strand
CGGCTGCAATTCACGCCGGACATGCTGCCCGCCGACGTCGTCGGCACGCAGATTTACAATCCGCAGTCCGGCGGCTTCAGCACGCGCAAAGGCCCGGTGTTCGCCAACCTCGTGCTCGCGGACGAAATCAACCGCGCGCCGGCCAAGGTGCAAAGCGCGCTGCTGGAAGCGATGCAGGAAAAACAGGTCACCATCGGCGACCAGACTTACAAATTGGAAGAACCATTTTTGGTGTTGGCGACGCAGAATCCGATTGAACAGGAAGGAACTTATCCGCTGCCCGAGGCGCAGGTGGATCGCTTCATGTTGAAATTGAAAATCGGCTATCCGTCGCGCGCCGAGGAGCGGCAGATTCTCGAAGTGATGGCGAAGACTTCCGGCACGCCCACGTGCAACGCGGTCGTCACGCCGCAGCAAATCCTCAAGGCGCGCGAAATCATCAACGACATTTACGTGGACGACAAGGTGAAGGATTACATCGTGGACCTCGTCTGCGCCACGCGCGATCCGGACCATTACAAGATCGCGGTGAAGGATTTCATCCAGCTCGGCGCGTCGCCGCGCGCGACCATCGCGCTGACGCTGGCGGCCAAGGCTTATGCGTTCCTGAAAGGCCGCGGCTACGTGACGCCGCAGGACGTGAAGAGCATCGGCATGGACGTGTTGCGCCACCGCGTGGCCATCACCTACGAAGCCGAGGCCGAGGAAAAAACCAGCGAGACGGTCATCCAGAAAATCTTTGATGAACTGCCCGTGCCGTGAGCCGACAACAATTTTCTGGCATTAAGCAGCCAACCAGCAGCATGTTTAAATCAAAGCTTTCAACTTTTTGCTTTGGCCTTCTCATTTTCTCAATTTTTTTTGAGGCTGGCTGTGTTCCAATTCCTCTAACCTTAAAAAACACGAGCATTGTGTGGAGCGGCACGAATGAAAGAATTGAAGAAAGATCAAAACAGGGATACTTCCCAATACTGGTTTCACCGGAAGGTTCTGGAAGATCATTCCACGGCGATGTTCACATCTCCTATTTTCTCGTAAACCAACAGAGTAAAAAAACTGTTGAGTTGCCCTTTCTTAGATTTAACTCAAAAGGTAATTACGACTCGTGGAACTGGTTTAAGATGATTGATGGAAGCTCCGATTGGATGGCGATTCGTATTATTGACATACAAGCTCAAATCCATGTTACAGCTGAAATAGCGGTGTTTGATTCCAATTCTCTCAAGCATAAACATACGTTTAATTTTCAATGTTTTCCTTATCCGATGAATCTATGGAAAATAGATGGAATATGGGACTATGTAAGGTTTGATTCTAATTCCAAATCAATTACCTATTATGAATCAAGGGACGGGACTCAGCGATACAAGCTTTTGGAAGATGTTGAAGAAAGTTTGGATAACAAAGCTATCAAGTAGATGATTCCCCGCGAGATTCTAAAAAAAATCCGGCAGATCGAGTTGCGCACGAACCGCATCGTGACCGAAACGCTCGCGGGCCAGTATCATTCCGTTTTCAAGGGCCAGGGCATGAACTTCGACGAGGTGCGCGAATACCAGCCCGGCGACGACGTGCGCGCGATTGACTGGAACGTCACCGCGCGGATGAATCATCCTTTCATCAAGAAATTCGTCGAGGAACGCGAACTCACGCTCATGCTGGTCGTGGACGTGAGCGGCTCCGGCCTGTTCGGCTCGCGCGACCAGTCGAAACGCGAACTCGCGGCTGAAATTGCTTCGGTGCTGGCGTTCTCGGCGATTCGGAACAATGACAAGGTCGGGCTGATTCTTTTTTCCGACGAAGTGGAAAAATTTATTCCGCCGCGCAAAGGCCGCAGCCACGTTCTGCGCGTCATCCGTGAAGTTTTATTTTTCGAGCCGAAGCGGCGCGGGACGGATTTAAACGCGGCGTTGGAATTTCTGCTGCGCGTGCAGTCGCACAAGGCGATTGCGGTGGTGGTTTCGGATTTTATCGGTTCGCCCGCCGCACCGCGCCAACAAGGTGGAAAACGGGTGCGACCGCAAATGCTGCTGCTGGAATCGCTGGCGCAGGCGTCGTTCACGATGCTGCGGCAGGCGAACCGCAAGCACGACCTGGTGGCAGTGCAGGTGACCGACCCGCGTGAATTGGAATTGCCCGAACTGGGCCGGTTGGTGTTTCAGGACGCAGAAACGGGTGAAATCGTCGAGGTCAACACCGGCGACGCGCGCAAGCGGCAGGCGTTTGCCGACCGGCAGGCGAAGTCGCAGGAGCAACTGGCGCGGCTGTTCCGCAAGGCGGGCATTGACTCGATTCAATTGCGCACGGATCAAGCCTACGGCGTGGCGCTGGGAAGATTTTTTGAGACGCGGGAAAAACGGAGGCTGCGCGGATGATCACCAACGCCACACCTCAAAACGCGGCCACGGACATCCGCGACATCAAGCCGCCGATTGCTATTCCAAACGGGCTGGCGTGGCTGTGGTGGTTGCTGGCGATTCTGGCCATCATTATCGCTGCGGTTTTGATTTGGCGGTGGTGGCGGAAGCGCAAAGCTTTTGTTCCCATTGTGCCGCCGATTCCGGCGCACATTCGCGCAAAGCAAAAACTGGCAGAAGCGTTGGTGCTGATTTCGCAGCCAAAGCCATTCGTCACCGCAGTGTCGGACACGGCGCGGTTTTATCTGGAAGAGCGTTTTCAGTTTCGCGCGCCGGAGCGGACGACGGAAGAATTTTTACGCGAGCTGGGCGGAACAAAATTATTGCTGCCGGAGCAAAAGGAAAGCCTCGGCGATTTTTTGGCGAGCTGCGACCTCGTGAAGTTCGCCAGATATGAGCCGGGAGAAAATGAGCTGCGCGAATTGCATGGCTCGGCGGTGCGGCTGATTGAAGAAACGGAACCGGCGGAACCAGCCAACCCGGCAAACGGAAATGGACAACCGCAAGAAGTTGAAAATGTGAAATGACCTTTGCACATCCATATTTTCTATTGCTGCTGTTGTTGCTGCCGCTGCTGGCGTGGCTGAAGGGCAAACGCGGCGCGCCGCCGGCGTTTGTCTATTCATCCGTGCAGCTCGTGCGCGGAATGCAGAACATCAGCCGCTCGCGTTCCGGCGGATTTTTGAATTCGCTGCGCTGGCTCACGCTCGTAGTTTTCATCGTCGCGCTCGCGCAGCCGCGTTTGTCGAAAAGCACGACAGAGGTGAAGGCCAGCGGCATTGACATCGCGTGCGCGCTGGATTTGTCCGGCAGCATGAAGACCGGCGATTACATCGTCAACGGCCAGCAGGTCAGCCGCATTGACATCGCCAAGCCGGTGATTCAGAAATTCATCGAAGGCCGGCCGAACGACCGCATCGGCCTGGTCGTGTTCGCGGCACAGGCGTTCATCGCCACGCCGCTGACGCTCGACCACGAGTATCTGCTCGACAACATTGACCGGCTCGGCATCGGCACGATCAATTCCGACGCGACCGCGATTGGCGACGGCATCACGACGGCGCTAAACCGGCTGCGCGACTTGAAATCCAAAAGCAAAATCATCGTGCTGATGACCGACGGCGGAAATAATTCCGGCAAGATTGATCCGATTACGGCGGCGCACGCGGCGCAGGCGCTGGGCGTGAAGATTTACACCATCGGCCTGGGCAACCGCGAAATCGTCCAGCAGATGGGCCTGCCGCCGGGCTATTTGCCGGACGAGGAGACGTTGCAAAAAATCGCGGAGCTGACCGGCGGAAAATATTATCGCGCGGACAACGCGGAGAAGTTCGAGAAAATTTATGCGGAAATTGACAAGCTGGAAAAAACCGAGGCCGTCATCAACAAATACACGGAATATAAAGAGTTATTCGCATGGGCGGTCGCGGCCGGGCTGGCGCTGCTGCTGATTGAAATTGTGCTGGGACAAACCGCGTTTCGGAGGCTGCCGTGAAATTTACGATTTACGATTTACGATTTACGATTGGAAGATGAGATTCGAGCATTCCAATTTGTTGTGGCTGCTGCTGGTGGTCCCGCCGGTGCTGCTAGGATTTTTTTGGTGGTCGGCGCGGGTGCGGCAACGGCTTCTGACACAATTTGTCGAATCACGGTTGCTGGCGCAATTGATGGTGGGCATGTCACCGGCGCGGCGAAAATTCCGTTTTGCGCTGGTGATTTTGGCGGTGGTGTTTTTGCTTTTCACGGTCGCGCGACCGCAGCGCGGATTTGATCTGGAAGAAGTTCAGGTCAACGGCCTGGACATTGTGGTCGCAGTGGACACTTCAAAATCCATGCTCGCGACGGACATCGCGCCGAACCGGCTGACGCGCGCGAAGCTCGCCACGCTGGAGCTGATGCAGCGCGCGAGCGCCGACCGCATGGGTTTGGTGGCGTTTGCCGGTGACGCGTTTTTGGAGTGCCCGCTGACGATTGACAACACGGCGTTCCAGCAGAGCGTGCAGGCGCTGGATGTGAACTCAATTCCGCAGGGCGGCACGGCGATTGCCGAGGCGATCAACACGGCGCGGACGGCGTTCAAGGAAAAAACGCGGCATAAGGTCATCGTGCTGCTTACCGATGGCGAGGACAACGACAGCGAGCCGGGCGCGCTCGAAGCGGCGCAAACTGCGGCGAAGGCCGGCGTGAAAATTTTCACCATCGGCATCGGGTCGGCGGAAGGAACGCTGGTGACGGTGGCCGGCGCGGACGGCAACACTGATTACATCCGCGATGAAAAAGGTCAGGTTGTGAAATCGAAATTGAACGAGGCATTGCTCCAACAAATCGCCACGGCGACCGGTGGATTTTATCTGCCGCTGCGCGGCGCGAACACGATGGATACGCTTTACGAGCGCGGGCTCGCACCGCTGCCGAAATCGGAGAGCAGCGAAAAAATGGTGCGGCGTTATCACGAGCAGTATCACTGGCCGCTGGCACTGGCGATTTTGCTGCTGCTGGCCGAAATGTTTTTCCCGGAACGGTCTTGGCAAACGGCCACCAAGGCCAAAGGCAAAGTGGCGGCAATCACCGCGCTGCTCGCGATTTTATTTTTGCCGGTTGCCACCAACGCTTCACCGGCGGATGCGTTGCGCGAATACAACGTCGGAAAATTTCCAAACTTCACAAATGCGTTGCAGGAGTATGAGCGGTTGGCGGAAGTGCAGACGAACGATCTGCGATTGGTCTTTAACGCGGGCGACGCGGCGTATCGCGCGACGAATTTTGACCTCGCGCAAAATCTTTTCCAGCAGGTCACGCTGGCGCCGGATTTGAAATTGCAGCAGTCGGCGTATTACAACCTGGGCAATGTGCAGTTTCAAAAGGCTAAACAGGCAAAGGATTTGGACGGGCTGGAACAGGGCTTTGACGCGGCGGCGAAAATCTACGAGCGCGCAATCATGCTGAACACGAACGACGCGGACGCTATTTTTAATTTTCGGTTCGCCCAGGGCGCGGCGGAGCAGGTGCGCGCGATCAAGGCGGCGCTGCTCCGGGCGAAGAGCACCGCCGACACGGCGGTGCAACGCGCGGAGTTTCACACGGCGTATGGCATCATGCAGGAGCTGACCCAGAAATATAAAATCGCCGAGAAGCAGTTTGAAGAATTCACCAAGAAATTGAAGGACATTGATGACATCGCGACTCCTCATCAGCCTTAGCGTGCTGCTCATCGCCGCGCAGAAACTGTGCGCGCAGCTCGCGCCCGCCGATGATTTTTTCAACAGCGGGGCGCAGCTTTATATTTCCAACAACGTGCCGGCGGCGCTGGAGCGCGTGGAAATGGGATTGAAAACTTATCCCGATGACGAGAAGTTGAAAAAACTGGAGGAACTGCTGAAACAAAAAAAACAACAGCAACAGAATCAGCAGCAACAGCAACAACAGAATCAGTCGCAGCAGCAAAAATCGGACAGCCAGAAAGACCAGCAGCAAAAGCAAAATGCCCAGAACCAGCAGAAGCAGGATGAGCAGCAAAAACAGCAGGAGCAGCAAAAATCCGATGGCGAAAAGCCGGACAAGCCGGAGGCCCAAGCCCAGCCGGTCAAACCCGGCGAGTTGACGAAGGATGAGGCCAAGCGGCTGCTGGACGCGCAGAAAGACAACGAGCAGATTTTGCAGATGAAACCGCAGGCCAAGCCGCGCAATCCCGACCAGCCGGTTCGGGATTGGTAACCGGATTTGAAAATTTCAGCGGCAAGTTTTGTCCGCCCGACTTCATCCGCTCAAATGTCCCACTCACCGGTCTGGAGATACGGCTTCAATTTTTCCTTGAGCGTTTCGCGGCCGCGGTGGATGACGGATTTGGTCGCGGACAGCGAGCAGCCCAGAATTTCCGCAATTTCTTCGTAGCTGACTTCGTCCTGCCGGCATAGGAGAATCGCGGTGCGCTGGTTTTCCGGCAGTTCGTCCAGCGCCTCCTCGATTTTTTTGGCGAGTTCGCCGTGCAAAACATTTTCGGTGGGCAGAAATATTTTTTTATCCTCGTATTGTCGCGACGGCTGGTCGTCGTGTTCGGCGTGGGTTTCTTCGAGCGACTCGGCGGGATGGCGCGAGCGGCGGCGGATTTCATTGAGGCACAAATTCCGTGCGATGGTGAAGAGCCAGGTGGAAAATTTGGCGGTGCGCTCGTAGCGGGCGCGGGATTTCCAGACTTGGAGAAACGTGTTTTGCGCGACATCCTCGGTTTCGGTCTCATCGCGGAGCGTGCGAAAAACAAAATTGAAGAGCGGCTGCCGGTATTTTTCGACCAGCTCCGCAAAGGCCGCGCGGTCGCCACGCTTCACGCGCAGCATCAGGACGGCATCGGGATCGGCTTGGTCGGGCATCGTCGCCCCAAGTTTAATGCAAGCGCGGGCGGCGACAAGGTTTCGGTTTTAGAACAGCGCCTTGATCAGGCAATAGCCGCCCAGCAGAAATCCCAGGCAGGGCAGGATTTGGAGCGAATAAATTGTCCAGGCGGCCGGCCGGCGGTTGGAAATGGCCAGAAAGGTGCCGAGGCATTCGATGACCAGAAACAGGCCGAGGCTCAGCAGGATGATTTTACAACTGCACCAGGCGGCGGTCAGGTTCAACAGCCTGCCCCACGGTGCCGTCGCGGCGAGCTTGAAAAAGGAACCGGGCTGCTGGCCGCCGGCGTCAGGCGCAAAAAGGGCGAGGTTGATCAGGAGGATGCCGGCCAGCAGGAATTTGCGGCATCGGCTGATAACGCGTTCTCGGTTCATGTGGCTAGCCAGCTGGTTGGCGATGGTCATGCGGAGTTTTCATCAACCTGGCGGCGTCACGCGGTTGACCAGCCAGAGGATGGCGACCACCAGCAGCACCAGCAGCGTTCCCAAAAAGAAGGTCAAAAACCGGATCTGCTTCTGGTATGGCGACGGATTTCGTTTCATGCCCATGGGGTGTTTGGCGGACACACGGTGGTGTATTGGGAACGGCAGTCGTGTTCCATTTTGAACAGATCCAGGCAGGCCATACGCGGCAGGCTGTTGACCAGCGTCGTCAACGAGGCATGGGAAAGGGTTCCCATGATGTGAAAAGGACAGGCCAGATGGGCGGCGCTGGCGGGACAGGCCTGGGAAAATTGGATGATCAGCCGGCGGAGTTCATCCAGCGGTTCCTGGCCGGTGATCAGCGACACACATTGTCCCGCCGCGTCGCGGGCTGCCAGCCGCGCCGGCACCGTGTCCCCGATTTGTCCATTCGTTTGCAAATTCATAAAAAAAGAGAATCAGCCCCGCCCCCGCCCACCTCGTTTCCCACCCCCAAAATCCAGCCCTAGGAAGGCGGAGCTGACATGAGCGGAGGCCTTGATTCCTTTGACGGTCATGCCGCCGCCCGGCTCGCCGCTCACCTGCTAATACGTTCCAAATTTCCAAATCTTACAAAATATTTTAAAAATCTTTGCCGGGCGCGGGCGGTTGAAGGCCGTTTTATGCGCGGCGAAACCGGGCAGGAGGACGGAAAACGCCTTTATTTACAGGGCAATAAGCCTGTTTTTCTGCGGGCGGAACCGCCGGCCAGGTGGTTGTCGTCGGCGGTGGAAAAAATCCAAAAAAAAGTCCGGCGAAGTCAGATGACTTCCTTTTTCAGCCGTTCGGCTTCCTCCTTGATCAGGTCGGTGACGCGATGCTTGGCCACATAAACGTGATTGGCTGTGATGCCAAACGCCTTGGCAATCCGTTCCGTCGTCCAGCCCTTGTTCACCTGACAGTCAAAAATCTGATATTGCCTCGGATCCACGCGCCGCCGGGCCCGGGCGGTGGCGGCGGCGAGCAGGTTCTTTTCCCATTCCTCGTCCCACAGCTTTTCCAGGTCGGCGGCGACGTGATGGGCGTTGGTGAATTTGCGCGCCGGTTCGTCCTCACCGTCGCCGTCAGGTGCGGGAAAATGCTGGCGCACGATCTGCGGCTGCCGCTGGCGCAACTGGTCGGCGATGCGCCAGCGGGTCATGTTCAGCAGCCACGTCTTGAAGGAGCCCAGCGCCGGGTCGTATTTGAAGCCGGGCATGTGGCTGGCGACGGCAATCATCGTCTGCTGCACCACGTCCTCGGCCTCGGCATTAGTCAGCCCGCCCTTGCGCGCCACGCCATAAATGAGCTTCCAGTAGATGTCAAAAAAATCCTGCCAGCTCACCTGGTCCTGCCAGTCTTTCAGCCGGTGAATCAGCGTCGCCCGCGTCGGGATTAATTCGTCTGCCCTTTCGTCCATGCCGAAAGTAATGGCGGGTTGCACGACCGTTGGCAAATGAAATAAATCGCGCCAGAATAAATTGCAGAAAAATATTTTATCGTCATATTTAGCGCCAACGATCAGTTTGACTTAATACTGGGCTGACGGCTTGAGGCTGAATTGTAAAAATAGAAATGGGTCGGTGCAGGCTGCGATGGCTTTTTTATGCGCAGCCTGTTTTTTGATTGGTTTTGACCAGCCAGCCACCGCCGCGCCCGCTACCAACGTCATTCAGATTGTCGAGCTTCAAGGCGCGGTGGAAATTTTGCCCGCCGGTGCCGCCGGCTGGACGCCCGCGCAAAACCACCAGTCGCTCCAACCGTTCGAGCGCATCCGCACCGCCGCCAACAGCCGCATGGCGCTGCGCTGGTCTGACCAGAGCATCGTGCCCTTCGGCGCCTCGACCGAGCTGGAAATTTTGCCGGCGGACGCGCCCGGTTCGCAATCCGGCCTGCATCTCATCCGCGGCGTGCTTTCATTTTTTCACCGCGACCAACCGGGCCGGATCCGCATCATCACGCGCGGCGCGGTGGCCGGCGTCGAGGGAACGGAATTTGTCCTCGCCGTCAACGACGCCGACGCCACCACGCTGTCCGTCGTGGACGGCCGGGTGAAATTCGGCAACGACCAGGCCACGCTCACGCTCACCAACGGCGAACAGGCTGTCGCCGAACTGGGCCAAGCCCCGGTGCGCACCGCCGGCTTCATCGCGAACAATCTGTTGCAGTGGTGCTTTTATTATCCGGCCGTGATTGACGCGGACAATCTGCAACTCACGGCGGACGAACAAAGACACCTCGCCGATTCGCTCGCCGCCTACCGCGCCGGCGATCTGCTCGCGGCGCTGAAAAATTTTCCGGCCGAAAATTCCGGCTCCGGCGCGGTGAAGCTTTATCACGCCGCGCTGCTGCTCGCCGTCGGCGAAGTGGCGCAAACCGAAGCCGCACTGGCCGCGCTGCCCAAAAACTCCGAGCGCATCGGACGCCTCGCCAATGCCTTGCGCCAGCTCATTGCCGCCGTGAAGCGGCAGCCATCGGCCACGACGACGGTGCCGCAGCTTACATCCGAACTGCTCGCGGCATCTTATTTTGAGCAGTCGCGCGCCATTCGCGAAACCTCTTTGGAAAACGCGCTGCGTCTCGCAAAACAGGCCGCGACGAATTCGCCCAACTGCGGCTTCGTGTGGGCGCGCGTGGCGGAGCTGGAATTTAGTTTTGGCCGCCCGAAGACTGCGCTCGCCGCGCTCGACCAGAGCCTCGCGCTCGCGCCGCGCAATGCGCAGGCGCTCGCGCTGAAAGGTTTTGTGCTCGCCGCCCGCAATGATCCGCGCTGGGCAATGCCTGGCTCGGGCGCGGCATCAGCCGCATCCGCACCGGCGATTTGAAGGGCGGCCGCGAGGATTTGCTCGTCGCCGCCGCGCTGGAACCGCAGCGCGCGGAGCTGCGCAGCTATCTCGGCAAGGCGTATCTCGCCAGCGGCGACGGCGCGCACGCGGCCAAGGAACTGGCGCTGGCGAAAAAACTCGATCCGAACGACCCGACGGCGTGGCTGTATTCCGCGTTGCAGAACCAGCAGGAAAGCCGGATCAACGACGCCATCCGCGATTTGGAAAAATCCGAGGCGCTGAATGACAACCGCAGCGTGTATCGCTCGCAGCTTTTGCTGGATCAAGACCAGGCGGTGCGCAGCGCGAATCTCGCGGGGATTTATGCGGACGCCGGCATGACGGACGTAAGCACGCGCGAGGCCGGCAAGGCCGTGAGCGACGACTACGCGAATTACTCCGCGCATTTATTTCTGGCCAGCAGTTACGATCAATTGCGCGACCCGAACTGGAGCAACCTCCGTTACGATACCCCGAGCCAAGCCGAGTTTCTGATGGCCAACCTGCTCGCGCCGACGAGCGCTGGCACGCTCTCGCCGCTGGTGGCGCAGCAGCCTTACACCAAGCTGTTTGATCAAAACCGCGTGGGCGTGGTTTCCGATACGACGTATTTGAGTCGGGGTTCGTGGTTGGAAGAAGGCGCGCAGTTCGGCACCTACGACAATGTGAGCTATGATTTTGAGGCGAAGTATATTTCCGACAACGGCCAGCGCTCGGACAACGACAACACGCAACGCGACCTGCAACTGACCGTCAAGGATCAGTTCACGTCGCAAGACAGCGCGTTTTTCACGGTCGAGCAGGGCAAGATCAGCACTGGCGATGTAAACCAGTATTACAACCAGGCCAATGCGGCCACGGGTTCCAATTTCCGCTTTAACGAGACGCAGCAGCCGGATTTGTATTTCGGCTATCATCACGAATGGGGACCGGGCTCGCACACGCTGTTCCTCGCCTCGCGGCAGGTGACCTATGAAACGGCACTGGCCAGCAATGCGCTCCAGTATGTTGGCAACTATGGCACTGAATATACCGGGCCGGGGGTGGCTTATCACGGCATCGTATACATGCTCGTCAACGAAGCGCCGAAGATAAATCCGGAAATAAATTCCGCCGAGCTACAGCAGATTTTGGAAACGGCCGAGCATACGACCATCGTTGGCACCCGCATCGAGTGGGGGGATGTCCACTATCAAAATATAGAATCCAGTTCCGACCCTACTGCGGAGTCTTTATTTCCGGGTTACCCCGACACTATTTTAACACAAGATTGCACCGCCAATTTTTACCATTACACTGCCTATGGCTATCACACGTGGCAGATTGCCGATCCATTTGCGCTGACCGCCGGACTGGCCTACGACTGGCTACAGCAGCCGACCGATGTGGCCACCGCCCCGTTTGCCACGGAACTTAATAATCCCAATGTGGCCCCGGAGAAATCCACGGTTCAGCTCTCGCCCAAAGCCGGGTTTGTCTGGCTGCCCGCCGACCAAACGACGGTTCGCGGCGCTTACACCCATTCCTTGTCAGGATTTGCCGGCGGCCAGAACACCCGGCTGGAACCGACGGAAGTCGCCGGTTTCAACCAGGCCTATCGCAGTCTCGTTCCCGAAGCGGTGGTCGGCGACAGCAGCGGTTCCAAGTTCGACACATTTGACCTGTCGCTCGAACAGCAATTCGACACCGGAACTTACTTGTCCCTGTCGGGCCAGCTCCTCTATTCCAAGCTGGATGAATTGCAGGGCGCGTTTGTCTTCCTATCCGACTCGACGCAGAACTATTCAACCTATCCACTGGGGTTCAAGCAGTCTCAGAGTTACCGGGAAGAAACCTTGCGCTTCACGGCGGATCAACTGCTGGGCAGGCAATGGTCGGCTGGAGCCATCTATACCCTGTCCGACGCCCGGCTGGATTTGAATTATGTGGACATTCATGCCGCTGATTTGTCGGTGAACACCCCGGCACTTCAACCCAATCAAAATTTGAACAGCGTCCTGAACACCGTGACCCTGCACGCCAACTGGAACCATCCCTCCGGCCTGTTTTCGATGCTCGATGCCGACTGGTATCACCAGAACAATTCCGGCTTTTCCCCCGCCGAGCCAGGCGATGACTTCTGGCAGTTCAACGCCTACGCCGGCTACCGGATGCTGCAGCGGCGGGTGGAGTTCACCGTCGGCCTGCTGAACATCTTCGACCAAAACTACTCGCTGGAACCGTTGAACCTCTACAACGAGATGGCGCGCAGCCGCACGTTCCTCGCCCGGCTTAAAATCAGCTTCTAGAAACGGTCAGTGCCAGGTAATCTGCAGGCTCAAGGCCTGGCCGTTGGTCGGCGGCGGCGGCGTATTTTTCACATAGGCCGCCAACGAGTAGCTGGTGGAATTCGTCGCCGGGAAAGTCACGCTGTTGGTTTCGCACCAAGTTGCCAAATCGCTCTTACGCGTCACATTCACGACCGAAACATAGGGCGCGCCAAAGCCGGAGGCATCCGTGAACGTGCCGCTGGTCGTGTTCGTGGGCGGCGTAATCCAGAGACTGCCGGTGCTGTTCGTCATCTTGGCGTAGCCGGTGGAGGCACCCGGACAGCCCGACCCGCTGACGATCTTGGCGGTGAACGGAATGTTTTGCGTTAAGTCTGCCATGGCGGTGAAAGTTAGGAGACCGGCGACGGCGGCCACGGTGAATTGGGCGAGGATTTTTTTCATGGTTTCTAAGTATTTTCAATGGCTTACCCGAGTATGTCCCCAAACATCTGGACGCCCAATTCTGACGCGACCGCGCCAGCTGTAAAGTGAAAATAAAAAGTGTAAATTGTCCTTTGCCGCGCGGCCCGCTACGCTGCTGCCGACACTTGTGACCGGGTCATTCGCCAGAAAGAAATCGATGCTCGTTTCCGCGCTGGGCGCGGCACTGGCGGTGGCGTGCGGTCTGGTTTTGTGGCTGACGCCGCTTGGCGATTATTGGACGAACACCAGCTACGATTATCTGTTCCGCTTCGGCAACCGCCCCGTCACCAACGCGGTCACGCTCATCCTCATGGACAACGCGGCGTTCGACCAGTTCCACCAGACGCGCGGCCAGCCGTGGGATCGCGTGCTCCACACGCAGTTGTTGAACAAGCTGGCCGACGATGGCTGCGCGCTCGTGGCGATGGACTCTTTTTTCCGCAGCGCAAATAATCCGGCCGCCGACACCGCGCTCGCCGCCGCGATGCGCCGCCAGCGGAATTTGGTTTTGATGGCCGAACAGTCACAGGTGACGCATCCCGGCCTGGCCGGCGCGCAGCCGGTGATGCCGGCGGAAATTTTTTTAGCGGCGGCGAAAACAAACTGGGGCGTCGCGTGGTTGAATCCCGACCTCGATGGCAGCGTGCGCCGGCACTGGCCGTTCCCGTCACCCGGCCCATACCCCAGCCTGCCGCAGACGGCGGCAAGGCTGGCCGGCGCAAAATTAAGTGAAGAGCCGCAGGAACGCTGGCTGCGCTATTACGGCCAGAACGGCGCGTGGACGACCATGAGCTACCAGTATGCGCTGGCGCAGCCGGCAAATTATTTCCGCAACCAGATTGTCTTCATCGGCACCGAGCCGAAAACAGTTTTGCCCGACGGCGAGCCGGACGAATTTCGCACACCCTACACGCGCTGGACGGGCGAGGCTTCCGGCGGCGTAGAAATCCTGCTGGCCGAATTTCTCAATCTAATTAACGATGACTCGCTGCAACGGCCGCCAGCGTGGCTGGAATTTTCCCTACTGACGGCCACGGGAATTTTTCTCGGCGGCGGTTTGTGGCGGTTGCGCTTGCAATTTGTGTTTATCGTTGCGGCGGGAATTTTTCTGGCCATGACGCTGGCGGGAATTTTTCTGGGCTACTATTCCAACTGCTGGTTCCCGTGGTTCATCATCGCCGGCGGCCAGTTGCCGTGCGCCTTGGTTTGGACGCTCGCCATCCAGTTGCGCCGTATGCCAGCTACAGTTCAGCTGCCGGCGGAAAAATTGCCGGCCACGCCCGGCTACGAGCTGTTTCATCCGCCGTTTGCCGAAGGCGCTTATGGCAAAGTCTGGCTGGCAAAAAATAAATCCGGTCAGTGGCGCGCCTTGAAGGTCGTCTATCTCGCCAAGTTTGAAAACAATCCCGACCCGTATGAACGCGAATACGCCGGCGTCCAAAAATATCAGCCCATTTCCGACCGGCATCCCGGCCTGCTGCGCGTGGAGTTCGTCAGCGAAAAAATGGCGGATTATTTTTATTACGTCATGGAGCTGGCCGATTCGGCCGTGCCGGACTGGAAAAATAATCCCGCCGCTTACAAACCGCGCGACCTCGTCAGCGAGCGCGCCCAGTTGCACGGCCGGCGGCTGCCGGTGAAGGACTGCGTGCGCCTTGGCATTACGTTGTGCGAGGCGCTGGAGTTTTTGCACCAGCAGGGATTGACCCACCGCGACATCAAGCCGCAAAACATTATTTTTGTGAACGGCCAGCCGAAGCTTGCGGATTTGGGGCTGATCACCGGCATCCGCCCGCTCGGCCACGCGGGCACGCTCGTCGGCACGCCGGGTTTCATGCCGCCGTCGCCGGAGCGTCCCGGCACGGTGGCGGCGGACATTTACGCGCTCGGCATGGTTTTGTATGTGCTCGCCACCGGTCGCGCGGCGGCGTTGTTTCCCGAAGTGGCCACCACGCTCGTCAGCACCGAGGAGCCGCCGGAATTTTTGCCGCTGAACATGGTCATCCTGAAAGCCTGCGCGCCGCTGCCGGGCGAACGCTACGCCTCCGCCGCCGGAATGCGCGCAGCGCTGGCGGAACTGTGAAAGGATTGAGGCCGCGCTTGCCTTGCCCGCAGTTTGCCTCCAATTTATGCGCCCGTGCAGGATCTGTTAAAAAAAATCGAGGCTGCCGCCGAGGCGCGGCTGGCCTTCGCGCCCGACGCCACCCCGGCGGAAAAACTGGCGCGCTACAAACATTTTCTCAAGGTCGAGTCACACCGGCTCAAACTGATGCACCGCGCGGGCGCGGATGGCCGGGAAATCTGCCAGGCGCGGGCGGCCATCCTCGACGCGCTGCTGCGGCATCTCTGGGCCACGGCGAAAAAAAACCTGTCCGCGCAGGCGCAGAAGGAATTTCCGCCCATCGCGCTGGTGGCCCTCGGCGGTTTTGGTCGCGCGGAGTTGAACCCGCACAGCGACATTGATTTCATGTTTCTGCATGACGGCCAGGTGGTGGGGACCAAGCCGCTGCCGTATCTCGCCAAGCTGATTGACGGCATTTTGTATCCGCTCTGGGACATCGGTTTGAAAATCGGCTACTCGGTGCGCGACCTCGCCGACTGCGTGAAGGTGGCGAACGCCGACATGCAGTCCAAGACCTCGCTCATCGAGTCGCGGCTGATTGCGGGCAACGAAAACTTGTTCGCCAAATTTCAAAAAGCCGTCGTCCAGAAATGCGTCCTCGGCTACGAGGAAAAATACATCGCCGCGCGGCTCGAAGACCAGGCCACGCGCCGGGCGAAGTTCGGCAACTCCGCCTGCATGCAGGAGCCGAACGTGAAGAACGGCTGCGGCGGCCTGCGCGATTTCCAGAACCTGCTGTGGATGGCCTTCTTCAAATACCGCACGCGGTCGCTGCGCGATTTGCAGACGCAGGAATTCGTCAGCGAGGCGGAACGCAAGCAGCTTGAGGCCGCCTACGAATTTCTCCTGCGCGTGCGGACGGAACTACATTACAACACCAGCCGCCCGCAGGATGTCCTCGGGAAAAACCTGCAGCCGGCCGTCGCCACCAACCTCGGCTACACCGACCGCTCGCCCAGCCTGCGCATCGAAAAATTCATGCGCGACCTCTACGTCCACATGCGGAACGTCTATCTCATCACGCGGACGCTGGAGCAGCGGATGGCGCTGCTCTCGCCGTTGCAGACGGGCCGGATCGCCCGGTTGCGGCGGATGCTGCCGGGCGCCGCGCCGCGCAAGCTGCCGGAACCGGTGGACGGGTTTTTGTTCGTGAACGGCGAGATCCGGGCGGTGAACAACCGCGTCTTCCGCGACTCGCCGCGCCGGCTGATGCGCGTCTTTCTGCACGCGCAGCAGCGGCATCTGACGCTGCATCCCGATCTGGCACAACTCATCCGCAACCAGCTTTCCCTGGTGGACCGCGAGTTCCTCAACGACGAGCATGTCCGCGAAACTTTTTTGACGATTCTCGACCGGCGCGGCGAGGTGGCGCACATTTTGCGCGCGATGCACGAGGTGAATTTCCTCGGCAAATACCTTCCCGAATTCGGCAAGCTGACGTGCCTCGTGCAGCACGAATTTTACCATCAATATTCGGCGGACGAGCACACGCTGGTCTGCCTCGAGCAGCTCGACAAGATCTGGGAGGCGCAGGAGCCGCCCTACAAATTTTACGAGCCGATTTTCCAGGGGCTGGAACGCCCCGGCCTGCTTTACCTCGCCCTGCTGCTGCACGATGTCGGCAAGGCCGCGCCCCACGAAAAGGGCCGGCACGCGTCGGCCGGCGCCACGCTCGCCATGCGCGCCGCCCGCCGCCTGCAGCTCGACCCGGCGGCGGCGGAGACGGTGGAGTTTTTGGTGGAAAACCATCTGCTCATGGCCACGGTCTCGCAGCGCCGCGACCTGGACGACCCGGCGGTCATCCGCAATGTGGCGCGGCAGGTCGGCACGCCGGAAAAGTTAAATCTGCTGCTGCTGCTCACCTTTGCCGATTCGCAGGGCACGAGTGACAAATTGTGGAGCGGCTTCAAGGATTCGCTGTTGTGGCAAATTCACGGGCGCGCGCTGGCGCTGCTGGCCGGCGGCACGGAATTCCGCCGCGCCTCCGAGCAGGCGCGCGCGGAGGTGCGCGACCTGGTGCGCGAACTTGCGCCGCGCCGCATCACCGACGAGGAGTTGGACGCGCATTTCAGCCAGTTGCCGCAACGGTATTTCGAGATTTACACACCCGCGCAGATCCAGGACGATTTGGAACTGACACACCGTTTCATGCACCGGCTGATTTTGGAAGGTTCGCGGGCGCTGGCACCGGTCGCCGCCTGGATTGACGAGCGTGACCGTGGCTACAGCCTCGTGAAAGTCTGCACCTGGGATCGTGCGGGACTGTTCGGCAAAATCGCCGGCTCCCTGAGCGCCGCCGGCCTGAACATTTTGGGCGCGCAGATTTTCACCCGCGCCGACGGCATCGCGCTCGACACATTTTTTGTGAACGACGCCGGCACCGGCAACCTCGCCGAACGTGAACAGCGCGAAACATTTTCCGATCTGCTGGAAAAAGTCCTGACCGGCGAGGCGGTGGACTTCCCCGCGCTCATCGCCCGGCAGACGGCGTCGCGTTCCAGCTACTCGGCCTATTTCGGAGAGCGGATGGAGACGCAGATCCATTTCGACAACGAGGCATCGGATGAACGCACGCTGATCGAAGTCGAGACCGAAGATCGGTTGGGTTTGCTTTACACGATTTCGCAGACGTTCACGGAACTGCATCTGGACATCGCCGCCGCGCGCATCGTGACGGAGCGCGGCGCGGCGATTGACAGTTTTTATGTGAGCGACGTGGACACGGGAAAAATCACCGCGCCGAAACGCCTGGAACGCATCGCGGCCAGCCTGCGGGAGGCAATTGGCAAGCTGGAGACGCCGGTTTAAGCCGGGCAAAGCAGTTGCGGGCGGCGCGGGAGTCTGCTAGAACTTGTCGGAGTTGGCGCGGGCTGGCTGCGCCGGAGCGAAAGCGGGTGTGGTTCAATGGTAGAATGTGGCCTTCCCAAGGCTGAGACGAGGGTTCGATTCCCTTCACCCGCTCCATTGATAATCAACGACTTGCGATTAAGTGCAGTAAAAGTGCAGTAAATCAAGGTTTCTCTGGTTCCAAATATTGCCTGCACAGGCGGATAGTTTACCCCTTCAGATCCTTCGTTGCGGGCTTTGAAGTGGATTTAAGTAATAGGCAACTTTGCCGATTGCCCAAATCTCGGTCTCAAAATAAATTCAACAACGTGCAGGCACTCTGTCTCAAGAAGTTATCGTCGTCACAGATTCTTGGATTGCTGGCGCTGTTTGCAGCCATTTTAGTATCTGCCAAGGTAAGCGCACAGACTAATGTAACGGTCTCCTTTGCCACAACGAATTCCACGCCATTGAATCTCGGCTTCGCCGGCTTTTGCACGGCGATGCAAACCAGCGCGGTGGAGTATGGCGACACCAATTTTCAACAGATGACTGCGACGCTCTCACCCGGCTGGTTACGGTATCCGGGTGGCTCGGTAGATGATGCCTTCGCGTGGACTAACGGGTTGACGTTGACCAACTGGTTCGCGAATTTTCCATCTTGGGAAACCAACTTGCTTTGGCCAGCGGCAAGAATCGGTAATGGCAAGGGAGGCGTCAAGTTTGCTGATTTTGCGGCCCTATGCCAGAACGTCGCTGGTGCGAAAATTGTTGTGACCATCAATGGTTTTACTGACAGCGCGGCTTCCGCCGGGGCGTTCGCGGCGTTCGCCTTGAGCAACCACATTCCGGTCTCGGCCTGGGAACTGTGCAACGAGCCTTACACGCTCGCGGGCAGCGGAGGACTCGCCGCCGGAAATTTTTTCCTGAACGCGACGGATTATGTTGCCCAGATGAAGCCTTATCGCAACGCCATCAAGGCGGCGGATTCCAACGCGGTGGTGGCGATTTATTTCAACGACGCCGGTTACGCGGAGCCGAACACCTGGGACAATGACTTGAAGAAATACACCGACAAATGGTGGGACGCGGTGGCGTATCATCATTATCCAGCGCTGCCGACGAGCGGCGTGACCTTCGCCGACCTGATGGCGCTGGACAACTGGCAACTGGCCAGCAATACGACCGCCCGGGTGACGAATTATTTGATTCCCGACAACAACAGCAACGTGACTTTTCTCATCTCGGAATTCAACCCGGCGCGCGGCGATGGCGCGGGCGGAAATTATCCGCCCACGACGACGTTGTATGGCGCCATCTACACGGCGGAATATCTGCTGCGCATGTCCACGCTGCCGCAGATGCAATTCGTCGGCCCCTTCCAATTGACGAGCAGCACCGGCATTGGCGTGACGAACAATTTTTACAACCCCGTGACCACGGCTTATGCGGGAAATTACACCACCAACACCGCCGGCTGGCCCTTCGGGTTTTATCTGACCGCGCAAGTGTGCGGGTCGGCGGTGGCGAATGGGGCGCTTTACCGCGCGACCGCCGTTTTTCCCACCACCGTTGGCACGAATTGCCCCACCGTGCCGGCCGAGGACAGCAGCGATGTCGTCACCCCGATACCGGCGATTTACGCGCAGGCGTATCAGGGCGGCAACGGCAAGCGCTACGTCGTGTTGACCAACAAAGGCACCAATGCCGTGCCGGTGCAAATCAAGCAGGATGGCGTGGTGTTGACGAATTCATTTTTGGAAACTTACGTCACCGGCAGCGATCCCAGCGCCACCAACAGCTCTCCACAAAACAGCCCGGTGCAGATCAAAACCGCCACCGTTACCAACTCCGTGACGATTCCCGAATACAGTGTAGTCCGGCTGGAATGGACGGTCTCCAACGTGCCGCCGCCGAAGCTAGCGGTAACGATTTCAAACCAGATTCAACATCTGCATTGGCTTGGAAATACAAACTGCATTTACAATGTCCAAGGTGTCACCAATCTTCTCGGAACCTGGATCACACTGGGCCGCGTGGCGAACACCACCACTAATTTTGGCTTCACCAATTGGAATGCCGTCCAGCAGCAATTCTACCGATTGGGGGTGCCTTGATAAATCTCAGCGGTGGCGAAAAATCAGTTGATTTGTTACATTAGTGCGTGCGCTTCGTGAAATCACTTTTCAAACTGGCGTTTTCATTCGCGTTAATGGCATGGGCCTTCGAGTCCGCTGCCTTGCCGCCGCCGGTGCTCACATGGATCACGAATTCCTCGGTTAAATTGGAGCAGCTCACCGCTGATTTGGATTGGGCGGCGCTGGCGCAGGGCAGCAATGTTCCGACGGCGAGCCTGACGGTGACGAATTATCACATTTTGGGTCAAGGGCTGGGCTATTCATTTGAGGACAATGGCAAATTGATTTTTCTTTTCGGCGACACGATCAGCGAGAACACCAACATTTGGAATTATCACGCCGCCGACCCGCTGGCCTGGTGCACGAACACCGACGGCGAATCGCCGCTGGTGCTGCATTTCTACACCAACTCGCCGAGCCCGATCACCAATTCGGCCGGTGTGGCCACGAATTTTTTCCCGCTGCTCATCCAGCCGACGGGCATCAAGATGGGGCCAGACGATGTGCCCAACGCCGGAATCAGTCTGTCGAACGGCGTATTTCTGATTTGCAATACGGGTTCGGACACGAAGGACACCAACGCCGCGCCGCAGACGAACGATTATTCGGTGCTGGTATCGTTCGACGAAGCCAACTACTGGCTTTCCACCAACACCTACACGACTAATTTCTTCACCACCAACCGCACCGTGTCTGCGTTGACTACCAATCTGCCGCCGACAAGTTCGCTCCAAGGGCATTTCATCAACGTCTCGTTGCGCGAGTGGGGCACGAATGTTTTCATGTTCGGCACGGGCGAATACCGTTCCGGCGATGTTTTTCTGTGTATGATTCCGACGGCGAATTTTGTGAGCGGTGCGGGAACGCTTTACTACGCGGGCCTCGCCAACGGGCTGCCGACGTGGAGCAGCGTGGAATCCAATTGTGTGCCCGTGGTGCAGGACAACCCGACCAACGGCCCGCCGTGGCCTAACGACAATGGCACGGTCGGCAACGTTTCGGTGATTTATTCCACCAATCTCAATTTGTGGATGATGACTTATGACGGCGGACGGGGCACCGGTCATCAGTCAACCAATACCACCGGGGTTTATTTTTCCTATGCGTCGCAGCCGTGGGGGCCATGGAGCATGCCACAACTCATTTTCAACAAGTATCGCGACCATGGAGCGGGGGTCTTCATTTATGATCCGGCCATGAACGATGCCGCACTGGCCGGCCCCACCACTGATCCGGCCACCGTGCCGCCGGCCACGACGCCCGGCGGCGACTTTGCGCCGATTATGATTGAGCGCTTCACGCGCATCACCAATGCAACACTCAACATTTATTACACCATTTCCACCTGGAATCCGTATTGCGTGGTCAAAATGCGTTCGCAGTTCGCCATTGAGCCAATCATCAGTTTACCAAGCCATACCAAAACCAATTTCACTTTTTCGTGGCTCGCACCGACCAATGAAAGTTTCCAGGTGGCTTACTCGACCAACTTGTTGTCCGGTTGGAAAACGCTTACCAACGTCATCAGGTCCACCAACGGCACGTTCGGGTTTGCCGACACTGGCACGAACTCCGGCGGCTTCGGCACCAACAAATTTTACCGGCTGCAAAGTTCCCCGTGAGAAACATTTTCTCATGCCGGCGCGTTTAACCATTTACAGCAGCCACGATCTCTCACGCATGAACAAATTGCTTCCAAGCACGATGATGATGAAATGGAAAACATGCTGCCTGGCGACTCTATTTGCCGTGGCGTTTTTGTGCGCCGCTTCAGGACAAACGCTGCAATTGGTGCTGCCAAGCCGGACAGACACGAACATTACCCAGTTCAACAACTACCATTACATCTATCTCAACACGAATGTGACGGCGCGGGCGCAGTTGTTCGTCTTTCTGCCCGGCACCGGCGGTGCGCCATCCGGCTATACAGACGTGTTGAAGACTGCCGCCAACCTCGGATTTCCTGCCATCGGGCTGATGTATGATGATCCGAATACGATGAACAGCCTGTGCGGTCATTCCACCAACGCGAATGCCTACCAAGAGGCGCGCCTGGCGGTCATCAATGGCGGCACCAACTCGTTCAACAATGGTGGAACCATTACCTCCATCAGCATCTCCACCGCCGATTCCATCACCAACCGGCTGGTGAAATTACTGCTCTACCTGGCGACCAACAATCCATCGCAAAATTGGACCCAGTATCTTTCCGCCTCCGTCGGTTTGAACTGGCCGCAGATCATCATCGCCGGCCATTCGCAAGGCGCAGGTCACGCCGGGTTGATCGGCAAAACCCAACCCGTTGCGCGGTCGTTGATGTTCGCGGACACGGATTGGTGGACACCCAATGGCCAGTTGCCCGGCCAGCCGGCGAACTGGATCACCAGTCCGGGTGTGACCGCCCCCGAATATTTTTTCGGCTTCGTTCACACTAACGATCCGCTGATTCTCTACCCGGAGGAAATTGCCACCTGGAACGGCTACGGTTTGCCGCAGTTTGGCGGACCGTTGCTGGTGGAAAGTAATTCCGCACCGTATCTCGGCTCGCATGAATTCATCACTGGTCTCACGCCGCAGGATGGAACCAATTATCACGGCGCAACCGTGGTGGACTCGGCCACGCCGCTGGAACCTAACGGCACGCCTGTCTATCAACCGGTCTGGCAGTTTATGATGACCGGCCCGCCGGAACTGCCGCAATTGCAAATCAGCCCGCCAGTTTCAAACCAAGTTGTGGTCAGCTTCGGAACTTTTACGAACTGCATTTATCAGATCCAAACGACGACAAATCTGTCCTCTGTCTGGCTCAATGCCAGCTCGCCAATTGCCGGAGATGGAAAGATAAAAACCAAACAATTTGGCCTCTCAAGCGAGGCGGAATTTTTTCGCTGCAACGTGCAGTATTAGAAAGCTGTAAGAAAAATTCTTCATTTAGAAATTCCTGCAAACATTGACTGCCGAGTGTTGCAATCGGCTGGATTGAGGTTAGATTCGCGGCGTGAAAATCATGAGTTCACTTTGCCTGACAGCATCGTGCCTGCTCGGCAGTGTTTTCGCCTCGTGCGGCCAGACGAACCTGCTCGTGAACTCCGGTTTTGAGACGAATTATTACTCCATTTCCACCAATCAAATCGCCTTTGGCTGGAGCAACAACGCCTATCTCGGCGCGAGTCTTTGGCTGACCAGGGAAACGAACAATCCGCACACCGGCACCAACTGCCAGCGCGTGGTGGTGAGCGGTTTGAACGGCACCAACAATGCGCTGTTTTATCAGCCGTTCACTTATCAAGCGGGGCACGTCTATAACGCCACGCTCTGGTTGCGCGCGGCCAGCAATTCCACGGTGCAATTTGAATTGCGCGACGAGGTGCCCAACATGACTTCCACCAATTATGAAGCCGGTGCCAGCGCCATCGTCACGCTGGGCACCCACTGGCAGCAGGTCGTGATGAACGGCGGCGTGCAGGCAGGCTCGAACGGCGAGTTCGCCGTGAATTTTTTGAGCAACGGCACGAACTGGATTGACGACGCGAGCCTGGTGGATGTCACGTCCAATTATCTTTTCCAGCCGCCGCTCAACCGCACTTCCGCCGTGCCGACGACGTTCTTCGGGATGCACGTCAACATGCTGACCCACTCAACCAACTGGCCGCCATTACAGGAAGGTTTAATCCGCTTCTGGGACGTGGGCTTGAAATGGTCGCAAGTCGAGACGAACACCAACACGTTCACTTGGACCCATTTTGACGCGAGCACGAACGTCGTTGTGACGAACTCCCCAAGCTGCAAAATTCTTTACACGTTTGGCGGCACGCCAACGTGGGCCGCCCTAGACACCACCGTCACCAACACCTCCGAGCCGCGCGATTTGAACGATTGGAGCAAATATGTCCAGGCCGTCGCTACGCGCTACAAAGGCTTCATCAATTATTACGAGCTGTGGAACGAAACCGACTCCAAGACATTTTACACCGGCTCAATCACCACGATGGTAGCGATGGCGCAAATCGCGCGCAACGTCATCACCAACATTGACCCAAGTGTGAAAATTCTTGGTCCGAACATCACGCTCGGCGGCCTTGGCTGGCTGGAACAATTCATTCAGGCCGGCGGGCCGGCACCGGACATCGTAACGTTCCACGATTACACGACTTCGCGACCGGAAAGCAGTCTCGCCGCCGTCGCCGGACTGCGCGATTTGCTGTCGCGCTATCCGGCATGGAACACACCGCCGCTCTGGTGCACCGAAGGCGCGCCGGCGATTGGCGGCAGCGATTTGGAAAATCAAGGCATCGCCGCGCGGGCTTATTTGTTTTGGTGGTGGCAAAATATCCCGAATTGGAACTGGTATGCGTGGGAGTTGACCAACGTCAGCGGCTCGTTGCGTGTGCCATTGAGCCTCAATCCGCCCAGTGAAAATCCGTCGCCAGCGGGCATTGCCTACAGCAACACCGTGAACTGGCTGCTCGGCGCGCAGATGGTCTCCATGAACATTGACTCAAACGGGACGTGGGCCGCAGGTTTGCAAAGGCTTGGCTTTACGAACGCGCACGTCGTCTGGAACCCCGATGCGACGACGAATTTTTCCATCCCGCCAGCATGGAATGTATTTCAGATGCGCGACCTTTCAAACAACATCACCGCCTTGACGAATGTTCCAAGCATCACCGCCAACTTCACACCGGTTATTCTCGATAGCGTGCCGTCACTTGCCATCAGCAACTTGGCAACCAACGTCATTTTACTATGGCCCGGACCGGCCAATGGATTCAATCTTTATAGCACCACAAATCTTGCTCCGGCGAACTGGATTAAGATTACCAACTCGGCAATGACTTCCAACGGCATCGTTCAACTGTTACAGCCGCGAACAAACAATGGGAGATTTTTCAGATTGAACGCACCGTAAATCCATATTTCTTAGGCAATTCCCTCGAAAAACCAGGCCGCTATTAAGGCAGTGGGGAGAATTGACCGGTAAAACCAGAAAATTCAGGCTTGTTGAAGAATTTGCGCGGCGCGCGGAGGAAGGCTTGATGGGGTGGAAGCAGTATCGCCGTTGCGATGCGGGAACTTTTCGGAATGAAATCGATTTTGGTCAGTCCGCCACCTGACGAAATCCTGCCAGAAGATCACGCTGCGAAATACGGGAAAACCGGGTAGCCGAAACCATTCTCGTGCCGTCGAATATGAGATACCGGCGGCAACGGCAAATTCTTTGGCATTCAGCGCCTGGTCCAAGCGGCGTTTCTCTAGGACATCCTTTAGCTTGATGCTGCGAAGCTGTTTATCCTGCGGCATATTTACCTCCGACTTATATTTATATCTCCTGCTTGGTAAATTTGACCGCTACGGCGGCGACGTGAGTCTTCAACGTGGCCACGAACCGCCGGTCAACTGCCTTTACAAAATTCAAGTCACACCTCTGAATCTTCCGCGCGACCGCTTGGAGACCGGTTCCCAGCACCGTGACTTCGGCCGCAGCAAAACAAATCATCAGCTTTTCGGGTGGTGCATCAGCGTTCTTTTCCAGTGCAGGATTGGGAATCGTCTCGGCATACAGCAATTGCGCGTAGGGCAGAAAATAGCTGTGCTCGTCGTCGGCAAATACGTTGAGCGCCGCCACGTTCGGATCACCACCGTAGCAAGGGTTATCACGCGGGCTAGATACCGATGCTTCGTCTGGGTTGGTGTAGGTGTTCATAAGATATTTTACGTATTTGTTCGATGCGTTTGCGGGGCGAAATGGATTGCGTCATACGCTGGCGGAATTGTTTCAAGAAACGATGACCGCGTTCCATGACCCGCAGGATGAATTTCTGCCGGCTGACATGCGGGAGCACTTCCACGGCGGCCAATCGCTCGCTGGAGTGGGTGATATGCGAACGCAACCGCTCACTGTCATCGGTGAAAATCTGACAGCATTCACGACCGCGCGAGATGCTGACATAAAATTGTTGCTGATGGACGGCGGCCAGTGACCGCGACGACGCCACGACCAACACTTCGTCCACAGTTTTGCCCTGGGCGGCGTGTGACGTGACGGCGTAGCCGTGGGTAAATGTGCGGTAATTTTGAGGAATCACCCGGCCATCGGCCAACACCACCGAATCGCCCTGAATCGCCCGCACCTCGACGAGTTCGCCATTGATAAACCGCTTGCCGACTGTGTTGGCTTGCAGCAAAAGTTTGTCGCCGGCAGCGATTTTCAATTTCCGTTTCTCCCCCACATCGCAGGCGAAGCCTGCACGCAATGGAAAATTACATTCAGAACCATTGGCACGCTGAACTTTCAGCGAATCATTTTCGACGGCGACCACCGCGACCGTTTCGTCTTTGTCAAAATCATCCTTCCTACGGTGAAACCGGATTGCCATGCCGGGACGGTATTGCCGCACATCTTGCTTTTGCGCTTCCGTCCACGATAGCGAATCGAAAACCTCAAATTCTTTTTCCTCACCGGCCAGCCGACCGGACGTTTTCATTGCGGCCCGGACTTTCTCTGTAACCGCCTCGATTTCATTCCACGTTGGCGCAACCAGCAACGCAGATCGGTTTTGTTCCAACGCCTTCAGGTATGACCGCGCAGCCTTGTCATAGAGATTATCGTTGGATGATTCGATAATCGCACCGATTCGTTCGAGTTGGGCGAACGCCTCCAGCGTCCGCTTCTGCGCCGCCAGTTCGACCGCCTTGCGATATTCGGCTTTGCGCTGGCGACGGATGCGGGTCAGTTGGCCGGATTGAAAATTGGAATGTTGCTCCAAAATCCTCAGCGCATCACCCCGCACCACCGATGCGTGCTGGCCAGTGTCGCCGGAAAGCACAACACGGGCGTCCCGCGCCAGGTCAAACAGCCGCTTCATATCGTCAATGCCCACCGCCCCGGCTTCGTCCAGCACCAACAACTGTCGTCCATCCAATTTCGGTTTCGTCAGCAGCAAACTTTGCAGTGTCTTCGCCTCGAATCCCTCTTTACGCAAAACATCCGCCGCCGCCGCCGTCGGTGCGCAAAACAGCGGCTCGATTTTCACTTTGCCGCAGGCGGCGACTAATTCGCGTAACGCCGTGGTCTTGCCCGTCCCAGCCAGACCTCGCAGGCCGGTGATCCGATCATGAGTGCGCAGCACATGATAAATGGCCCGCTGCTGATCTTCGCCCAGCCAGTCGGCGGGTTTGTAGGTTGGATGAATCGGCGCGACGGCATCGCAGGCCGCATTAACCGTCTGAATCAAATCCAGTTCCGTCGCCAAAATCTGTGGCGTGGATACTCCACGCTCGGTTTTGACCAGATGAGCCGAATACTTCGCCGCCTCCTTCAACGCCGGCAACTCCAGTTCACCTGGATGCTGTGTCAGCGCCACGCCCAACAGTTCATGTTCCGGCACGACTGACTTGCGCTCGAAAACATGGGCGACGGCGTAGTTCAAGGCTTGGTTTTCCGGTTCAAACCGTCGGACTTGCCGGACGGGTTGAACCGACGTGGTGAGTTTTTGCAGCGTCTGCAATTCATCCGGCTGCAATTGCGCCAACTGCTGCTCGCGGACCTCGGCGGTCGAGATGCCCTTGATCTTTTTCGCCCGGCTCTGGTGCACGGCCAACGCGATGGCATTGTTCGACAATTTACGTCCCAGCATTTGTTCCAGTTCCCGAACCACCGCGTCACGTTGCTGGGAGCGTTTGGAAAATCGTTTCAATACCACATCGCTCACACCCTCGATTTCAAAGCCGTGTTTCGCCGGACGAATGCGATAGCCAATCTTCTGAACACGCTTCGCCAGTTCGTTCCGATAAACTGCCGTGCCATAACGAATCGCGTCATACATGCCACCCGCCTGCAATGCTTTCCAGCGCTTTTCCGTTTCATCGAACGTGGCGTTGAATACGGTGAGGTGCGTGTGCAACAGCGGGTCGAGTGCCCGGCTGCTTGTGTGCGTGAACGCGGCGGCGACTAGATTGCCTGTCGTGC
>Ga0316222_1001509_pt1 | contig 27927 bp, 29 predicted proteins | sample TBH18011metaG_FD_206008 | JGI IMG/M metagenome (GOLD analysis project Ga0316222, IMG submission 206008) | Freshwater microbial communities from Trout Bog Lake, Wisconsin, USA - TBH18011 | ecosystem: Environmental > Aquatic > Freshwater > Lake > Hypolimnion/Profundal zone | place: USA: Wisconsin... | reverse complement strand
ATAGAAGAAGTATGATGTTAAAACTGATCTGAGAAGGTCATTTATTTAAAAGCCGGGTAACACCGGCTTTTTAATGTCTGTAAGTTTGTGGTTAAAAAATACTTTGGCAGGTCATTTCGTTTGAAATGAACGGATAAATAACAAGTACGCTCTTATGATTGAACGATTGTGCGATAGCAGCTAGGCATCGTTGTTTAATAATAGGAAATAATGTATTTCTTATTAGTTGACATATCTATACAAGAACTTTACTTCGAAATCTTTACTATCCGCCCATCGTTGTTAGTTTTGAAGGGTTTACACGATGGACATCTTATATCTTGCTTTATTCCTGTTATTCCTGGTTTTTGCTTTAGCCCTCATCAAAGGCTGTGAAGTTTTGGAGAATCGGAAATGACCGCTGAATACATTATCAGTTTAGTGGTTGTTATGGGTTTGGTGGCCTATTTAATTGCCGCTCTGATTAACCCAGAGGATTTTACATGACTTCACATGCTATTACCTTATTAGTAGTATTTCTGATCATATTATTAATTACCGTAAAACCGCTTGGGGCCTTTATCGCTGCCGCTATGGAACCTTCGCGTTTCTTGACTGCGCTGGCCCCTGCTGAACGAAGGTTGTTTAGATTGTTGGGTATTAATCCGAATAAGGAAATGAATTGGCAGGAGTATGCTTATGCGCTGGTATTATTTAATGCGTTCACAGCATTATGGGTCTATGTCTTGCAACGTTGGCAGGCTGACTTACCGTTAAATCCACAGGGTTTAAGCGCCGTCAGCCCAGACTCATCGCTGAATACAGCAATATCTTTCCTCACAGCTGCCTGCTGGCAGGGCTATGCTGGGGAAGTGACCATGAGTTATTTGACGCAAATGTTGGGCTTGGGTTTTTTGAACTTCGTTGCCCCTGCCACAGGATTATGCGTGGCGTTTGTACTGTTTCGCGGATTTTCACGTCATGAGACTGCCATGATCGGCAATTTCTGGGTCGACATGGTGCGGGCCTGCACTTATGTGTTACTGCCCTTATCGCTGATATTAGCGGTGTTTTTAGTCCAACAGGGCGCTATCCAGAACTTTAAACCGTTTACCGAAGTTCAAACCTTGGAGGTCACGCAATATCAGGCTCCGAAACTGGACGCAGACGGACAGCCCATGAAGGATGCTCAAGGACAGCCAGTCACTGAGAGCGCTTTCACACAAATGCAGACTTTGCCCATGGGCCCTGCGGCCTCATTGGATGCCACCAAAGTGATGGGCAATAACGGAGGCGGTTTTTTCAACGTTAACGCCGCGCATCCTTTCGAAAACCCCACGCCGCTGACCAATTTCGCCGGTATGTTGGCGATGTTCCTGATCCCGGCGGTATTGTGTTTCAGCTTCGGCCGTATCGTCGGCGATACACGTCAGGGCTGGGCTATTTTATTTGCGATGGTGTTTATGTTTGCCGGTTCCGCCCTGGTTGCGATGTATGCCGAACAGGCCGGCAATCCATTGCTGACTCCCTTGGGTCTGGATCAAAGCGCCGGCAATCTGGAAGGAAAGGAAATGCGTTTCGGTAGCGACGGTTCGACACTGTGGGGCGTTATCACCACTGCATCCGGCACCGGTGGTACCAATGCCATGCATGATTCCTTTACGCCAATAGGCGGCTTTGTCTGCATGTGGTTGATGCAGGTAGGCGAGGTCGTTTTCGGTGGTGTCGGCGTCGGTCTGGTTGGCATGCTGATATTCGCCATCGTTGCGGTATTCATTTCCGGCTTGATGATAGGACGCACCCCGGAATATTTAGGCAAGAAGATCGAGAGCTACGAGATGAAGATGGTCTCGATTTCAATTCTGATTACCCCTCTGTTGGTTCTAGTTGGCACTGCAATTTCTGTATTGCTAGCGGATGGCAAGGTAGGCATGCTTAATCCCGGAGCACACGGTTTTAGCGAAGTCCTCTATGCCTTTTCTTCGGCAGCCAATAATAACGGCAGCGCTTTCGCCGGATTGTCCGCCAATACTCCTTATTACAACACCATGCTGGCTATCGCGCTTTGGTTTGGACGGTTTTTTGCCATCATCCCCTATTTGGCGATTGCCGGTGCTTTGGCGAAAAAGCACAGATTGGAGCCGGGAGAAGGCACATTGCCCACGCACGGCCCATTATTTGTCGTTTTACTGATCGCCACCGTTTTAATTGTCGGTGCATTGACCTATTTCCCTGCTTTGGTGCTTGGCCCCTTCGCCGAACACTTTGCTTTATGGCCACACAGCCAATGGAGTAAACCATGAGCCGTACTAAGCTCGATTTATTTGATCCAAAACTGATCCAGCCGGCGCTGCTGGATGCATTCCGTAAACTGTCACCCAGTGTTCAATTGCGCAATCCGGTGATGTTCGTTTGTTTTATCGGCAGTATCGGCACGACTCTGTTGTTGTTTAAAGCCTTGGCTGGCGGCGGCGATGAATCGGTGAAATTCATCTTATCCATTGCCCTGTGGCTGTGGTTCACCTTGCTTTTCGCCAACTTTGCCGAAGCCCTTGCCGAAGGCCGCAGCAAAGCCCAGGCAGCATCGCTACGTTCCTTACGCAAAACCGTAGAGGCCAAAAAGTTAGCTGAATCAAAGTATGGGGCGAAATGGACCTTGGTGTCAGCGGATAAACTACGTCAAGGTGATATTTATCTAGTGGAAGCAGGTGATTTGATCCCTGCGGATGGAGAGGTCATTGAAGGCGAAGCTTCAGTTGATGAAAGCGCCATTACCGGCGAATCCGCCCCAGTTATCCGTGAGTCCGGCGGCGACTTCTGTTCGGTCACCGGCGGTACGCAAATCTTATCCGATTGGCTGGTGGTGCGTGTTTCCAGTAACCCCGGCGACAGCTTTCTTGACCGGATGATCGCGATGGTGGAAACCGCTAAACGCGGTAAAACGCCAAATGAAATCGCCTTGACCATATTGTTAGTTGCTTTGACATTCGTATTTTTAACCGCCACTGTCACCATTCTGCCGTTTTCGGTGTTCAGCACCGAGGCCAGCGCACGGGGCTTGCCGGTCACAATTACGGTGCTGACCGCCCTGTTGGTGTGCTTGATTCCAACCACCATTGGTGGTCTATTGTCGGCAATCGGCGTGGCGGGTATGAGTCGCATGCTGCAAGCTAATGTCATTGCAACATCAGGTCGTGCGGTAGAGGCCGCAGGAGACGTGGATGTCTTGCTGCTAGACAAAACGGGCACCATTACTTTTGGTCATCGTCATGCTACTGCGTTTTATCCTGCTCCTGGTGTTTCCGATAAATTACTGGCAGAAGCGGCCTGCCTTGCTTCCATGGCTGATGAAACCCCGGAAGGTCGTAGTATCGTGCTATTGGCCCAACAACGTTTTCATATTCAGGAGCAGACCCGAGGTGTCTTTATTCCTTTTACAGCCAAGACCCGTATGAGCGGCGCCGATGTGGATAGTCGTTCTATCCGTAAAGGTGCTGTAGATGCGATGCGGCGTCATGTGAAAGAGTTGAATTATCCTTTTCCCGAAAGTGTAATCCGAAAAGTTGAAGAAGTAGCGCAAAGCGGTAGCACGCCGCTGGTGGTGACTGATGGCGGCACAGTATTAGGTGTAATCGAACTTAAGGATGTGGTCAAACCCGGTATACGCGAGCGATTTGCTGAATTACGGCGTATGGGTATCAAGACTGTAATGATTACCGGTGACAATCCACTGACGGCCGCAGCCATCGCCGCAGAAGCTGGCGTTGACGAATTCCTAGCCGAAGCGACGCCTGAAGCAAAGCTGGCGTTGATTCGTCAACATAAGAGCAAGGGCCGGATTGTCGCCATGACCGGTGACGGCACCAATGACGCGCCTGCCTTGGCACAGGCTGATGTGGCCGTGGCGATGAACTCCGGTACCCAGGCCGCCAAGGAAGCCGGCAATATGGTGGATCTGGATTCAAATCCGACCAAGCTTATTGAAATCGTGGAAATTGGCAAACAGATGCTGATGACCCGCGGAGCGCTGACGACCTTTAGTATCGCCAACGATATTGCCAAATATTTCGCCATTATCCCTGCGGCATTCGTCGCCACATACCCTCAATTGGGAGCCATGAATATCATGAACTTAGGTAGTCCGAACTCGGCGATTTTGTCGGCTGTGATTTTCAACGCGTTAATTATTGTTTGCCTGATACCGTTAGCGCTGAAAGGGGTCGAATATCGCCCCTTGGGCGCGGCCAAGTTGTTACAGCGAAATCTGTTCGTTTATGGCTTGGGTGGCGTGATCACGCCTTTTCTATGCATCAAGGCAATTGATGTTGCCTTGGGTTTCATCGGTGTAGCTTAAGGCAGGGTCAATTATGAACAGCACTCTACGTCCCTTATTATCAACATTCGTTTTTTTCCTGGCACTGACAGGCTTGGCTTACCCGCTTTTGGTGACTGGCATCGCCCAAGCGTTTTTTCCGGTTCAGGCCAACGGCAGTATTCTTGAAAAGAATGGCAAGCCAGTTGGCTCCAAACTCATTGGGCAAAACTTCAACTCTGAAGGCTATTTCTGGGGAAGGTTATCGGCCACCGCAAGCTATCCCTACAATGCCGGTTTATCTGGGGGTTCAAATCTCGGCCCACTGAATCCGGCGTTGGTGCAAGAGGTAGGTGCAAGAGTACAGGCTTTAAAATCAGCCGATCCAGAAAATCGTGCACCGATTCCCATCGATCTTGCCACATCCTCTGCCAGCGGCCTGGACCCCGAAATTAGCCTGGCAAGCGCCGAATACCAGATAAATCGGGTGGCGAAGAACCGCCATTTGCCGGTGCTGGACGTTCGAACCCTGATTCAAGCTCATGCCCAGCCAGTCTTATTCGGCTTTTTGGGAGAGACGAGGGTTAATGTGTTGGAACTTAATCTGGCCCTCGACGAATTATCCAATACAAAAAATAGCAAATTTAACCAACATTAAGGTTTTCTGATGACTTCCGTACGCAATTTTAATTTTCGCTCTGTCCTCGGCATCTTTGGCTTATTTGTCTTCAGTTGTCCGCTCAGTGCCGAGGACGTCGTTCCAACCGGTCTTATCTCCGAATACACCGGTAAGGATGCGACTGCCTGGACAGGTCTGCAAAGTTCCGGATGGACTGTCGGCGGTTGGGGTACAGCCGGTATCAACTACAACACCAATGATCCGCACGACAGCAGCAATGGCCCCATCAACATGACTGACCGTAACGGCGAGCTGAATCTGTATCAATTGGATTTGTTTGCCGAAAAAGCCATTAATAAAGGGGAGAACTGGGATGTTGGCGGCAGGATCGATTACATGTTCGGAACCGACAGCCGCTATACACAGGCGGCAGGGGATTGGGATACCAAGATCATGAACCCGAACAGTTATTACAATATGGCCGTGCCGCAGGCTTATGTGGAAGTGTTCGCGCCGGTCGGCAACGGGCTGAGCGGAAAAATAGGCCATTTTTACACCATTATCGGTTACGAGTCTGTTCCGTCGGCTTTAAACTTCTTTTCATCCCACACCTATAGCTTCAAATCTTCGCCTTTCACCACCACCGGGGCTTTGTTCAATTACACGATTAACGATCAATGGAATGTAAACCTTGGTGCCGTGAAAGGGATGGACAATTTCGACCTGAATCCTGGCGCATGGGGCCAGATGAGCGGGATTAACTGGGCTAACGCCGATACCGGTACCTCACTGTCTTTTTCCATTATGCAGGGTAATGCCTACCAAAATATGCCTGCCAATGATCTGGAATACTACTCGGTGATTTTCCAGCAACAGCTCGGCAAATGGCATTATGTATTGCAGCATGACAGAGGCACGATTAATCATGCCATTAATAATAACCAGGATACTGCCGTTTGGTATTCCGTCGCGCAATATCTGACTTATCAGCTAGACGATGTTTGGGGTTTAGGGTTACGGGGCGAATGGTTCCGGGATCAAAGCGGCTTCCGGTATAACAACGGCGAAGCCAACTATTACGATGTAACGGCGGGTGTTAACTACAAACCCAAAAACTGGCTGCTCATACGTCCTGAACTGCGTTATGACTGGGCCCAGGCGCAGACCGCACCTTTCGATTCTGGACATCAGTCCAACCAGGTTGTGCTGGGTATTGATGCTGTTGTCCAGTTTTGAGGGCAAAGCTATTTTTGATTTCGATGGCTACGCTTAAATTTAGAGAAAAGATGATGAAAGCATTTAGTTTGCTGACACTGATTTTGATTGGCTTGCTGCTGTCCGGGTGCCGGGATAACCATAGCGAAACCGAAGTGGAGGGTGCTGCGCAAGGAACCACTTACCACATTAAGCTGGTACTTAACGATAAGACTTCATCCTTGGAAGATATTAAGCGTCAAATTTCGACGACTTTGTCTGAAATCGATGCACAGTTATCGAATTATAGGGAAGACTCCGAAATTTCGCACATCAACCGACAAGAGACTACCGATTGGCTGCCGGTATCTCGCGAGATAGCCGACTTACTGGTTATCGCCAATATTGTCTATCAGCACTCGGATGGTTGCTACGATCTAACCGTAAAACCCTTGTTCGATCTCTGGGGATTTTCAGGCCATGAAAACCGGGTGCCAACCGATCAAGAAATTGCCGTTCTCCTGCCACACATCGGCATGTCGCTGTTGGAAATTGATGGTGCCAATCAGCGTATCAAAAAGAAAGATCCCAAGATCAAGATCGATTTGTCTTCCATTGCTCAAGGTTATAGCGTGGGAGTTGTGGCTCATCGTCTGGAAGCGCTAGGCGTCCAAAATTATCTGGTGGAAATTGGCGGAGAAATGATGGTTAAGGGCCGCAAAGCCAATGGCGAGGATTGGCGGATTGGTGTTGAAACGCCCACCCCAGTCTCCAGAAACGTGCAGAAGGTTATAGATATCAGGGAAGAGGCGGGATCTGCGGTAATGACGGCCGGCACTTACCGGAATTTCTTCGAGGAAAAGGGCCAGACTTATTCGCATATTTTGAATCCCAAAACAGGACGACCTGTGACTCACCATCTGCTTTCAGTCACTGTCATGCATGACGATCCGGCTTGGGCCGATGCTTGGGATACTGCCTTGCTGTGTGTGGGCGAAAAGGAAGCCATGCGTATTTCCGAGGAAGAAAATATCAAAGCCCTGCTGATTTACAACGAAGACAAAGCGCTTAAAGAATACATGACTAAGGCTTTTTTGGCTTCGCAATAACATCATGGAGAAATTCACTCGTTTGAAAAATTTGTGCAATTTATTACTGTTCGCAAAGTGTTATGAATAGGCCAGATCCCGATCTGCTGCTGGTGCAAGCAAAACGCAATGAGGCTCGTAACAGTCGTGGACACCTGAAAATCTTTTTTGGTGCTGCGGCCGGCGTAGGTAAAACTTATGCCATGTTGCAGGCGGCCAGACTTCTTGTACAAGAAGGTCGGGATGTTGTTGTGGGCTTGGTGGAAACTCATGGCAGATCGGATACTCAAGCGCAACTGGAGGGGCTGGAGCAGATTCCTGTCTTGATGAAAAGGCGTCGAGGGAGTAGCCGGAAGGAATTCGATTTGGATGCTGCTCTGGAAAGAAACCCGGATTTGATTCTGGTTGATGAATTAGCGCATACCAATCTCTCAGGTTCACGCCACCCCAAACGCTGGCAGGATATCAAGGAACTACTGGCTAGCGGTTTTGATGTTTATACCACTTTGAATGTTCAGCATCTGGAAAGTCTGCATGAGGACGTGGGACGTTTTGCGGGTATCCGGGTATGGGAAACGGTACCCGACACAGTGTTTGAAGAAGCTGATGAGGTTGAATTGGTCGATCTGCCTCCAGATGAACTCCTGGTACGATTACGCGAGGGAAAAGTGTATCTACCTGAAAAGGCGGAACGCGCACTTCGAAATTTTTTTCGCAAAGGGAATTTGATCGCTCTTCGGGAATTGGCATTACGCCGCACTGCTGAAAGAGTGGATGCGCAAATGCAGGATTATCGGCAGGAGAATGCCATACGCGATGTCTGGAACGTAGGCGAGCGAATATTGGTCTGTCTTGGTCCTACACCCCAGGCTGAACGCTTGGTGCGTGCGGCAAAACGTCTGGCTACTAGTTTGCATGCGAGTTGGATTGCCGTTTACGTCGAAACCCCTGCTTTACAGCGCCTTTCTTCCGCTCGTCGAGATGAAGTGTTAAAGGCTTTGCGTTTAGCCGAACGTCTTGGCGCGGAGACGGCTACCTTATCTGGGCAAAATATGGGAAACACGATACTCCAATACGCCCACGAACATAACATCAATAAACTGGTCTTGGGAAGACCAAGCAGAAAAGGTTGGCGTCGATGGTTTCTGGGCTCGGTGGTTGACTCCATTATTAGCCAAGCCCATGGCATCAATTTTTATCTGCTGGGTGATGAAAATCAGCCTGTGGTGAAAAAATCCGCTGAATCTGAAGGAAATCATCTCAATCGCCAGACTCCTGAAAAAAATTATCGCAATCAATTTTTGGGCGTCACTACAGCTATTATCTTGACCTTAATCGACTGGCCTTTTCGTGAAATTCTGACACCCAGCAATATTCTTTTGGTGTACCTATTGGGTGTGTTTTTCGTCGCCATGCGCTTCGGCCTTTGGCCATCAATTCTGGCATCGTTGACTAGTGCTGCCTTGTTTGCGTTCTTCTTCGCCCCCCCAATCTTTTCATTTGAAATTGCCGATCAGGAAAACTTGGTAGGATTGATGGTCATGCTTGTGGTCGGCGTGGTCACTAGCAATTTGGCGGAAAACGTGCGTTCGCAAGCTCGAATAGCCTGGTATAGGGAGCGGCGGGCATCGGCTCTCTATCATTTGAGCAAGGAGTTGGCCGAAGCGCGTATGGAAGACGAAATCATTGAGATTGGGGCTCGTCATATCCATGCCGAATTTGGTGGACGAAATACATTTTTATTTCCTGATCAGAACGGAAAGTTGTGTTATCCCAGCCATGAGCCTTTGAGCATTTCCTTGCGAGGTGCAGATTTAGGCGTTGCTCGCTGGGTTTTTAATCACGGTCAAATTGCCGGTAACAGCACAGATACCTTGCCTAGTGAGAATGCGGTATACATCCCGCTTATCGGATCGATAGGCGCTATTGGCGTTCTGGTGCTAGAACCGGTTAATTTACGGCGAATATTCCTTCCCGAACAGCGCCAACTTCTAGACACGTTCGTTAATCAGATAGTTCATACCCTTGAAAGGGCGAATTTGGCCGAACAAGCTAAGGACGCCACGCTGAAAATGCAGGCCGAAACACTTCGAAACTCATTGCTGAGTGGTATTTCCCATGATCTAAGAACACCATTGGCTACTATCGTCGGTGCCGCCAGTACCTTGGAAACGGAAGAGAATCACTTAAATGAAGGCAGCCGGCGAAAATTGGTGCATGCGATCAACGAAGAAGCTCAGCGTATGTCGGATTTAACCATCAAAATTCTGGATATGGCTAGGCTGGAAGCCGGAGAAGTCGTGCTGAATCGACAATGGTACGAGCCGGAGGAAATTATTGGCAGCGCATTACGTCGGCTAGATAAAAGATTAAATAACCGAAAAGTTAATCTACAGATGGCAAATAATCTGACCTTCATCCATGTCGACGCCGTACTCATGCAACAAGTGTTAGTGAATCTGCTTGATAACGCCTGCAAGTATTCCCCTGAAGGGTTACCGATTGACGTTTCTGTAGAGACAACGCCTATTGGATTGTCCATCAGCGTGGCTGACCGAGGCCCAGGTATTCCTGAAGGGTTTCAGCACAAAATCTTCGATAAATTTTTTCGTATTCATGCCGAAAGCGCGCAAAGCGGAGTGGGATTAGGGCTTTCAATTTGCCGCGCTATTGTCGAAGCCCATGGGGGGGGAATTGTTGTCGCCAATCGTCAAGGAGGTGGGGCGGTATTTCAATTGCACCTGCCCATACTGCAATGCCCTCCTACTATTGATCCAGAAGCAATTGGATGAAACCTTGAAAACGAACCTGCCATTATTATTGTTAATTGAAGATGATCCACAGTTTCGTTTGTTGTTGACGACCACCCTGGAAAATCAGAATTACTCGGTACTTGCCATGGAAACCGGGAAAGAGGGGCTTAATGCTGTCCGTAATAAACAGCCCAACTTATTGATCCTCGATTTAGGTCTACCCGATATCGATGGTCAGGAAATCATTTGCCGTCTACGCAAATGGTCTGAGCTACCCATCATCGTACTTTCAGCCCGTAATCAGGAAAACGATATTACCCAGGCGCTTGATAATGGCGCGGATGATTACCTGACGAAGCCCTTTAGTAGCGCTGAGCTTTTATCCCGTATAAAAGCCTTACTTAGACGTGTCGGCAAAACACCTGAAGGTAATCAAAATGTTTTCCAAACCGGTGAATTGAAAATAGAACTATCTAAACGGCGCGTTTTATTAGGCGACCGTGAAATTCATCTGACGCAGATTGAATTCCGCCTGTTAAGCGCCCTGGTTCATAACGCAGGATTTGTAGTTACGCATCGGCAATTGCTCGAAAAAGTATGGGGAGCTGCTTATGTTGAACACAACCACTATGTGAGGATTCATATGGGGCAGCTTCGTCATAAGATCGAAGCCGATCCAGCACGCCCTCGTTATCTTATAACCGAAACTGGTGTCGGTTATCGGTTAAACGAGGAGTGAAAATATATGTTTCGATATGACTGTTATCGTTGTCCTCAATGTGGAGAAAAGCATGACGATTCTGGACGATTAGGGACATCCAAGCAATGCGATTGCGGCAATTGGTTATCACAATCTAAATTGGACAAAGTTAGGCATTATTGGATTGCTCAAGTTGCTCTGTGTTTTGCTATAGCGTCGTTTTTCATCTCATTTGCATTGTTTAATCATGAACTTCCAAACAATCCTCAGGAACGTTTCTTTAGCCCTATATTGCAAGCTCCTGCTTTTGCTTCTTTTGTAGTCAGCTATCGAATTTTGGTTAGGCGTAAACGTATGCAAGACGAAGATGGTTTATTGTTGCATTCTTACTTTTGGGCAATATGCCTGATGAGTATTGGAATCATTGTTTCCATTTTAGAAGCTGTTCAGAAATAAGGCGAAATTAGCCTGTTGTTTCAACTTAACATTTCAAAAATTATGAAACTTAAACCTTTTAGTTTTTTTGTATTGATGCTTATCTCATATCAAGGCCATACATCTGATAAGGATTACACGATCTGTTCGGTAGCCGGATTTTACGAAGGTAATAATAATCGATTTTTAACCGATTTGGCTGAACGAGTAGCCGCCAAAAACAATCTGTTTGGTGATGAGAAATGCACGATTGCTCTGCGAGAAGGCAAGGCTGCAGGTGAGCGTTTTACTAAGCCGGGAGCGGAAAGGAGAGTAACCGATTATGAAGTTATCCGTAATGCAACGCACTTTAGCAATTTGATTTACGATTCTATTTTGTCTAGAGTAAAATTTTAATTGGTTTGCTTTCGAAAATCCTAAATATTAGTAATTTGTCTATAGGCCAGTTGATTAATTTCTGTTTGACCGTGGCCATCTAATATTATAAAGGTGAACAACTCCAATATGGGTGACCGTAAGGATTCGTGTAATTTTTGGCAATAGCGTCTAAGTTAATGTGATTTACGTATCTACCATGCAAAATTATCATGTTTAGCCTGTCGTAAAACATGTGTTTCCCGACAAGTTAGAAAATATACCAAGATTGCCGGTAAAATCGCTTCAAAAATGTACGGAAAACAGTGTCGATAGGGTGTGTCATACGCAAATGACAAACGATGGGTTATCCGTACTGGCTCATTGCCACTTCATGGCGGAACCCTTTTGTCATCCCTCATCTCAGGTGTCGATCACAGCAAATCCGCCCCGGCATGATCCTTGAACAGATTGGCCGAACGCACGTAACCGGCCAGCACGTCGGTGGAACGGTGGCGGCTGACCTCGGCCATCTTGAAGATCGACGCCCCGGCTTCGGCGGCGCTGGTCACGAACCCCGCCCTTAAACTGTGGGCGGCGAAGTCGGCGGTGACCAAGCCGATGTGTCCGGCATAGCGTTTCACCAAGTTGGCCACGCTCTTATCGGACAAGGCCGCCTGCCCGACCCGGCTCCCCTTCCCCACCGCCCGGAAGATTGGCCCCGCCTCGATGCCGGCCACGGCCAGCCAGCGCTTCAGCGCCGCCACCGGGCAGAACAGCAGACTGCCGTGGGGGATGGCGATCACCTGCCCCGCCCCTTCCTGGTCGGTCTTGGATTTTCGAATCGTCACCCGCAGGCCATCGTCCACAAACGCCAGGTCAGCCACGGTCAGCGCCACCAACTCGGCACGGCGGAACGCCCCGGCGAAGCCCAGCAGTAACAGCGCCCGGTCGCGTTTACCCGTGAGCGTGTCCGGACAGCAGCGCACCATTTCCTTAACCAGGTCGGCAGTGGCGGCTTTTTTCTTGGCCGGGGCCGTGCCTTTGGCCCGGCGTATGCCTTTCAAGGCGGTTGTCACGCCTTTGTGGCCGGTCGGCGTATCGTGGCCTTTGGCTTCATGGGCGCACTTGATGGCGGCGAGCCGCCGGTTCAGCGTCGAGGCGGCGACACCGGCCTGCGCCTGATCGGCCAGGAACAGCGCCACGGTTTCCGGGGCCGCCGGCAATGATGTCAGGGCGTGAGCGGCGCACCAGGCGCTGAAAATTTTAAAGTCGCTGGCGTAGGCTTTGCGGGTGGCGAAGCTCAGGCTCTGGTCGATGTAATTTTTCGTAGCTTCTGCCAGATCGAAGAGCGCCAGGTCGGTGTTTTGGAAGGGGATCAGATCGTTCATTTTCGGTGGTTTTTAGTTCCGGGAATGGCTGTTATCGGAACTAAAAGCATAACAGAAAAAGCCGCCTGCTCTTCAGATTGCATCCGTTTCATGACGCAAAAACTTGGCCGTGAAGCTGCTGGATGCGTTGCGCTATCGGTTCAAAAAGAGCCATCATGATGGTCTGTGACTCTTGGGGGACATTGGCGGCTTGTAATGCGTCGTCCAATCCGCCGAATTGTTTAAACCAGTGCTCGTAATGTCCCTCCATGACTTCCCGCTCGACCCACATATCGCGCCGTCCTTGCTCATCAAGTATCGTTTGCAGCCCGCGTTCAAGCGTCGCCCCTTCCGTGAGCAGGTGGGCGACCGTGGGTTTGACGGAGTCGGGCAGTACCGGCAAGTGACCGTAAGCCGTCTTCGCCTTCTGGTTCTCGATTTCCGCCGCCGCTTCCATCAGCATACCGTAACGGTATAGGCCGGGGTATTCACGGCACAGGAAGGCCAGTTTGTCATCGGACACCGTACTCCATAGCCATTGTAAATCGAGGATATGCCCGGCCATGTGTTCCAACAGCGCCGCATCACCCAAGCCTTTGGCTTCCAGTTGCCGAACCCGCTGATCAATCGCGGCGGCGATTTTGTGTTCTTTGCTGACGGTCCGTCCGCCAGGCACCTTGATTTTGCCCGTGGCAATGCCTGCCGCGAGCGTCTCTAAGATTTTGGCAAACCGGTAGAATCCGGCAAATTCTGCACACAAGGCGTCCATCTTCGGGCCGGGTGCATTCAGTATCAGATGATGGAAGTCCGGCATGAAATCGGCCATCTCTGAAAGTATCTCGACTTCGAGCAGTTCCTGCGCCTCCAGTTGTTTCATTCGCGCATCGATGCGAGCGGCCATGCGCCGATGTTCTGCTGTTACGGACATGGCGGCACACGCGCTGGGTTTTGTTGCTTCATCGATTATAACAACTGAAAATTAGAGTTTGTTTTGGCTATACGAATCGTTAGCCAATTCCTTAAGTACATTAGGCTGGCGTTCCGCGATCTTGAATAAGGTTTTTGCGGCCCCGGTTGGCTGTCTGCGCCCCTGCTCCCAGCCTTGTAATGTACGCACCGAAACCCCCAATAGCTTTGCGAATTGTAGTTGAGTTAGCCCGGTGTTTATCCTTGTACTGGCCGCCGGCGTCAGTAGCTCATCACTTTCTATCGTGCCATCGCTCAAAGTCACTAAACGGCGCACCGTGCCGTCAGTTTGCGGAATAAATTCGGTTTTACGCGCCCACTCCCCCGCTTTCATCTGGCGTACAGACAATAATAGGTCATCACAAAATTGTTTCATTTCGTTATCCATTTTCTGCATCCTCTTTCAATTGTTTTAAAAAAGCCGTTGGTAAATTGTCAAACTTGGCTTTTGTGTAAACGATGATCAGAACAATGACACCGGATTCCAAGCGATTAAAGTAAATTACCCTCGCCCCACCACGTTTGCCTTTTCCATCCGCCGACCAGCGAACCTTACGCATACCGCCAGTTCCTGGAATCACGTCACCTGCAAGTGGGTTATCAGCAATCCAGCATTTAAACGCTTCTCGCTCACTATCAGACCATGTGTAGGCTGCGTACTTTTCAAATATGGCGGTTTCAATAATGGTATACATATTTATATGGTACGCCATTGGCGTATATTGGCAATCTATTTTTTAACAAAGAACCTGATTAATCAGTCCTTAACCGATACTGCACCGGTCGCAGTATCCGACTGCTGGCCGAAGGCCATCCGGCTGCGGTCATGGATATGAGTTTTGCCAATCAGGCTTTGTGCATGGCGTTTTTGCGGCAATATGGGGTGTTCTGTGTAAGAACCCCTTCTAAGCTATCCTATGAGACTTTGGTGTTGTTTGTTAAACTCACCCTAAGCTGGGAGAGCCTTATTAATTGCCATTGGTCTAATGATAGGATGTTTGAGTTAGAAACTTTACAGTCGGGTCGTTTTCCAGAACATTACGAATAGTGTTATTAGACGCGGTTAACTCGTTTTCTTGAATTGATATGAAATCACTATTTAAAGCGCGTAAGAGAATCAGTTTTGCAATTGCAAGATTAGAAGTAGCTCGTAATTGTCCTACAAAGTTTTGTTCTGGTCCGTTTATATCGTTTTCGTTTAGCTCAAGGGCAACATCAAGTTGCTGCAATAACTTTCTCAAACCAATATCATCAAGGGCAAGAATTTTAGTTGCAAAATCATTCATATTAATTAAGTTCGTTTAAAAATGTTTTAATTTTAAAAATTCACTAAAAGAATTAGGGGTTATTAAACCAAAAAACGGTTTGTTCCACGATACCCCTGGAGATACATTTTAGACGGCATGTTTCATTTCTTCAGCATGAAATAGTTTTTCAAAAAAACTCTTCGTTCTCGCCCCTGCATACTCTTGAACAGTTTTCATCAGTTTGGCCTTATCCATGCTGCGTACTTTTTCGGCGGCGCTGTTAAGAACGCTTTCTTTATCCTCCGCCAGGAAGTGAAGATTATTGATAAGATCCACTAACAAGAATTCCTGACTGCTTTTCTCCGGAAAGCGCGGTCTTTTCAAAAAATAGAAATGCCGGCCGTTCAGTGTATATCTGCCATCCCGCTTATGGTTATAAACCAGCTTCTCGTTATAAAGCTGCGTGGTGCCTACGCCCAGGGAGTTATAGGCATTTAAGGATGCCATATAGAAATGGTCGTCTTTAAGGAAAGCGCGGATCAGCGTTTCGTCTTCTGGCGGTATATCACCAAAAGCCGTTTTCTTGGGACAGTAGTAAACGCCACCCGCAAGCTTCTGGATAATCCCTTTGCTGACCAGTTGCTGTAAATGGCGGTCAACGGCATTTGACCATTTGGCCAGATCGGCCCGCCGATAAACTTGCCCCGGTTGAAGATGTTCTTGTAGTTCGTTGACTTTAGGCATGCCCCCTCCTCCGCTCCTACTATAGAGCAACCTGGATTGAATGTCATTTATTTAGTCTAAAAAACATGCATATTACTTTGCATTAGGATGAGATACGGGAAAAATCGATGTCAGATAAACTTGAACCACACAAATCAGTAAATACGTATATAGCTTTATGCGTATTTATATAGTATGCGAATAAAGGTCTGTTAAGCTTGCCAGTCATGGCTAGCGACCAATGCATTATGGGGTATTGAAGGTGCGTACATCACTATTTAAATAAATACGTATTTATGGTACTATGTATGTAGTTAAATACAAATCTACTTTAATGCGTTAATACTTGGATACGCTTATGCGCACATTGGTAATAGCCAGTCAAAAGGGTGGCGTCGGAAAAACTACTTTGGCAGGCCATTTGTCTGTATTCGCCGAACAGAACAAAAATGGCCCTGTTGCTCTGATTGATACCGACCCCCAAGGATCACTTGCGAGTTGGTGGAATGAGCGTTCAGCAGAAACCCCTATTTTTGCTAGCGTTAGCATTGCTAATTTAAATGAGCATTTACGCGAGCTTGAAAGATGCGGTGTTAAGCTGGCAATTATTGATACTCCGCCGGCAGTGACTACAACCATCAAGATGGTCATTGCAGTTGCAGACCTCGTATTAATTCCAACTAGGCCAAGTCCACATGATTTACGTGCCGTTGGTTCTACTGTCGAAATGGTTGAGTCGGCCAATAAGCCAATGATATTTGTTATCAATGGTGCAGCTGCGCGCGCTCGGATTACAGGTGAAGCTGCAATCGCCCTTTCCCAGCACGGTACCGTAGCACCGGTCACTATTTATCAACGTACTGATTTCGCGGCCTCAATGATTGATGGGCGCACTGTGCAAGAAATTGATCCGGGAAGTCGATCAGCAGGCGAAATTAAAGAGTTATGGAAATACGTATTTAAGAAACTACGTAAGTAGATATTTAGCTTAATCTATATTTGAGGATTTATGCAAATGGCTAAAACAGCAACTTTAAGTTCTGGCCTTGTCGCCAGAAAGGGCGCAGCAGTTCCAACTGTAACAGAAACAGATACCGAACACTTATCACCAGTTTCCCCCATCAAGAAGACAGAAGCAGGCTATTACAAGGCACTGACGGTAAAACTAGACAAAGAAAGATTTCACAAACTAAAACAAGCTGGACTAATCGCAGACAAAAGTAGCCAAGAAATTTTTGTTGAGGCTCTGGATGCTTATCTAAGCAAAAATGTTTGATAAATCACTGAGTCGAGTTAAAAAGTAACGGAAATCAAGCAAAGGTTACGACATGGCAAAGGCAAAACCTAAAAAGGACGACGTGGTTATTCCCCCCACAAAATCAGATTTCGGTGGGCAACAACTTGACTTGTTCCAATCGTTTCTCTGCAACACCGAGAACGAACGTGACCGACTGTCCAATACCTTCGATCTTTGGGATAGTGTGCCGCGTTATTCTGTATCACGTCAGGCAATGGACAAGATGCGTAAGGCTGGAACGTTCACACAGTTGCTGAGCGTCCCATTCAACTATCGTGGTCGCGAATTAGAGGCTATCATTCAACCCGCTTGGATACAGAACAAGGACAGTACTGTCACAGGTTATTATCCAAGTGCAAATGAAGAACTAATCGAAGATGCTTTGCGCAAAATCGCTGCTGAACAGAATTATGGGTATTTCGATAAACCAAATTACCGTAGTGGGGTGGTCTTCTCGCTACATATGTTGCGAGAAGAATTAAAAAAACGAGGCCATACACGATCCTATCAACAAATCGTTTTAAGTCTACGAATCCTCGCCAGAAGCTCGATTGAAATTGCCACGACAGACGACAAAAACGGAGAGGGGTTCTCAATCAATCCATATTTTTCCGGATTGTCAGCGGTATCCAGAAGTAAGCTTGATGACGATCCAGATGCAAAATGGATTGTGCAATTTCACCCCCTAGTAACACAGGCAATTGATGCGGTGACCTATCGTCAATTCAACTATGCACAAATGATGGGACATCGAACCCAGCTCGCCCGCTGGCTACACAAACAGCTTTCTCTCAAGTTTACATTTGCAAGCTTAATCACTTCGTTCGATATGCGTTTCAGCACAATCAAACGTGATAGTGCTTTGCTGGAAGGCTATAAGCTGCAACGTCAAGCAGTTGCAGCACTTGATGACGCCCTTGACGAGCTCAAAGCTAGTGGGGTATTAAGTGCCACTCAAAAAAACGAGATACGCGGCGAACGTGCCAAGCTAGAAGATGTAATTTACACACTGACTGCCTCGCGGGAATTCATTACAGAAATCAAAGCAGCCAATAAACGACAGTCTTTAAGTGAGAAAAGCAAAGAAATCATTGTGGGAAAAAACCTCCCGACCAAGAAGCGGTAGTTATAGGTGACGGGTCAAGGCGTTTTACGGTAGTTATAGGTGACAGGTTGCGGTAGTTATAGGTGACAGGAAGCTTTTTCACATCAAATAGACCTATAGCCTAGCCTCAATTTCGGTAGTTATAGCTGACGGGTCGGCTAAAAACCGGTAGTTATAGCTGACGGGTCGTAAAAAAACCGGTAGTTATAGCTGACGGGTCGGTTTTTTGAGGCCTGGAATAGGAAGATAGAAGCCACTTTTTAGCCTAATTTCATCAACAAGTGGTAGTTATAGCTGACGGGTTGTTTCATTAAGTCATTGTAAATGAATTGAAATAATGACATTTTTTTGCTCTTATTCTTTTAATCTTTATTTAACCTTTATTTAATCATGCTACGCCTGTGAATAACTACGATTAAACACAAAGATCAATTGACAAAATGGTGTCACTATTGATACCGTATAACGATGCCTACTTCCAAAAAAATCCTTGATCAAATGCGGCGGGAACCCAACAATGTTCGGTTCTCAGACTTGCATAAAATTTGTGAAGAATTTTTTGGAAAACCGCGTCAATCAGGCACAAGCCATACCATATTCAAAACACCTTGGCCTGGCGATCCGCGTGTGAACATTCAGAACGACAAAGGTAAAGCCAAAGCTTATCAGGTCAAACAGATACTGTTAGCCATCGACAAGTTAAAGGGGGAATCCAAATGAACATTGAACATTACACCTATCGAGTTACCTGGTCTCCAGAAGATAATGAACATGTCGGTCTCTGTGTCGAACTACCTTCCTTGTCCTGGTTGGCGACTACGCCTGAAGAAGCCTTGACAGGTATCAGACAGCTCATTGCCGAAGTCATCAAAGATATGCAAAGCAATGGTGAAGTTATTCCAGAACCGCTATCAGAAAAACACTACAGCGGTGAATTTAGAGTCCGTATCCCATCAGAAGTACATCGCACTTTAGCGATGCAAGCGGCAGAGCAAGGTATTAGCCTGAATCGCTTAGCCAGTGCCAAGTTAGCCGGGTAAAATTTGAAAAACGAAAGATGTGCATGATCAGGCAATTACTAAAATTGAAAAACCAATTCCTTCCCGTAATTGCCATCCTTGGCAATTATACCAAATAAACGGTTGATTTACCTTTTTTAATATTTTTAGTAAGGCATCAATTCCTAATCACTCGATAGCACCGACAAGGCAATTCCCTTCAATCAAAGCTTTTTGTTTTACGCCAGGAAGGAATAGGGCAGGGCGGCCCCGATGAAATCCTTGTTCAATCAGTGGTGCTTAGCTGTTGGGTATGAAAACCCACCCAATAACCGGCGGGTTTTAAAGACTAAGAGATTTTTAGTTAGGTGTTGTTTTCTTTGCTCCCGTGGTTTTCGCATGCTGATGGCTGCTAAGCGCCTGTAGGAGTTCGGCGGCTTGGGCTTTCGTGGCCTCAAGTTGTCCGCGTAATTGAGCGGCTTCCTCACGGGCTGTGGCCGCTTGTTTGTGTGCGTCGTCTCTGTCAGCCTCGATCTTCGTCAACCGCTCGGCAATACGATGAGTTTCTTCAGCGGTGCGCTTGCGCTGCTCTTGGTGGGTTTCTTCGGCAGCGGCGGCTTGGGCTTTTACGGTCGCCAGTTCTGCGCGTTCCTGGTCTCGCTCAGCGGCTAAAGTTTTAACGGTTTTTTTCTGCTCGGCCAGTTCCATCCGGATTCTTTCCAGTTCGACGGCATGTTGTTCGCCGGCGCTCTTAGCAGTTTGTTCGGTTAATGCCAGGCGTTCCCGTAATTGCGCCAATTCCACAGCCTGGGCCTGACTGGTTGCCTGAGCTTCGGCCAGGCGCTTTTCTAAAACTTCGGATTCGACTCTGACTTCATTCAGTTTGGCTTCCAAATCGTCAACAGTGCTGGATGCGTCGGCTAATTCACGTTCGGCCTGTTCACGCTGATCCCCGGCAGCTCTAACTACTTCTCCTACCCGGCGCTCTGCCGCTTTGACCGCCTTATCGTTCAATTCAACAGCCAGCATGGAAAGGCGTTCTGTGAGTGTTTTAGTGACCATAGCCACTTCCTCCGCCACCTCAATAGGCAATTCCGCCACCGGTTCCGCTCTGGTGACAGACTGGCTGGCCAGATGTTCATCCCAAACTTGCTTAAGACGACCGGGATTACCACCACCCACTTTCTGGCGTAAAGCAAAACCCGTGATATTGCGGCCAGCGTCTCGCAGTTCTTGACCGGCCTGAATAATGGCTTCTGGAGCAAATTCGGCAGGGCGTCCGGTTTGTATCGTGGTGGTTTGCATGAGGATTTCTCCTTTAAGTTGATGGGTTCAGTATAACACACAATAAAATAATAAACAAACTAATTTATTAACAAAGAAACGAACAAACAAAGTAATAAACAAACAAATAAACAAACTAATTTGTTATTTCTTATTTTTATCGCTTAATCGGCGTGACAAATGATCTTTATTTGTAAAGCTCACGAAAATAGCTGTATATGGGTTTTTATTGCTTGGGATAGGGATTTGTATAGCTAGATTGGATAAATCGCTGCCACGGGCTTGAAATGGCGTTTTTTGAGCTGAAAAGGCAAAAGCAATAGACTGCTTAAAGCAGGGGTTGAGGATAGGCTAAAAAAGTGTTGCCGGCATTACCGCCGACACTTTGTTCATGGTGACTTCATCGGCTGTTGGGCTACTACTTCTTATTGGTGCGTTCAATTTGTAAAATAGCGTCAAGCAATGCTAATGAATTGCCTGCATCGGATGCGTAGACTGTGCGTGTCCTTGGATCAAAGGACACCATGACGAACGGGTCTGAGGTACGGCCAGTATTCCGGGGCGCTTGACGATTGGAGCGATAGGCTCTGCATACCTCCCTCTTTTCGGCTAGCTGCTGATTGATTTTCTTCCAGTCAAAGAGATAGTCGGGATACAACCTGCGCATGTCACGCTTGTCCTGCGGCTCAAGTGTGTACTTGCGAATACGCATGATGTTGAAATTGCGTCTGCCGACTTTTACCGTGAGATAACAAAAGCCCTTTCTGGTCGTGATGAAGGCGCTGCCTTGCTTGCGTTTCGTCGTTGCTTGCTCCATGTCAGGAATCGGCTGCACTGGCGGATTGCAGTGCGGCATATAAGGCTGTCTTACCAACCTTAAGCCGCATTGAGACTTCGCGAACATTCAACCCGTTTGGCGATCTGTTCCCCCGTTCACCATAACGAATAAAGATAATATTTTTCACTTAAAAATTCTCGCTATCGACTATTTAATTTCGAGTTTTGAATAACCCATAAGCAAGGTTATTCTTGCCATTAGACTAAATCTTCCAGCTTAGGCGAATTATTAATAAAAAACCCTTTTGGCTTATCTTGAATTTGGCTAAGTTCGTTTTTAATCTCTTTTTCTGGCGTTAACGGTTTTAAGCTTTGTTGAGTGCTTTTGCCGCTTTCTTTTTTAATCCGCTTATAGGAACCAATAAAGGTCATGAACTTAATATCAATCCCGGCTTTCTCCGTCAGGGCGGCATGAATATCGGCCAAGGTTACACCCTGCTTCATGGTTTCCTCGATATGAGGCATCAACTCCCTGATGATACCGATTTTTGAACGCTTACCGGTATTTTCGGCTAGCTCCTTAAGTACCTTAATGGCTTCATTGTTCATGGTGTCGCCTCAATAGATCGTTTGTGACTCTTGTAGGAGTCTATTTTATATCAAACACTATCTAGATAGTATCTATAGCGTATTTTAACGAAACCTTAACATATCTAGAGACTATCGTTTTTGTGTCCTTTAAGTGTCTTTTTAATCGCTTCAAGCACCATTAGAAATAATCCTCTTTTTTAGGCGATGGATTAATAAAGAAGCCTTTAGGTTTCTCTTGAAGTTTGCTGGGTTCATTTTGACTATTTTTTTCTGGCGTACTTTTTTGTTTTATCGATACTGCCGGCTTGTTAGTTTCCGGATTGCTGTGTTTCCAGGCATTGACATGGTTGCGGAATGCTTCGTAACTAAAAGAAATAGCGCCTTCTTCATGAAGGGTTTCCCAGATGTCTTTGACTGTCCAGTTCTCGCCTAAGGCCTCTTCAACTTCATGCCGAACACTTAAAAATTGAGCCTTATTTTTAGCGTTCCTGCCTTGCACCTTTGCTGTTGCCCGTTCAGCAATGCGTTCAGATAGTTTTTTAGTCATGGTTAAAAGTTGTTTTCTTCGTGTTTAAATAAGATCAACCCGTTTTATAAGTTGTTTATATAGTGTTTGTTGGTAAGCCTATGCCATAAATGTTGTTTAAAACTTGTTTTAACAGCGTTTCAAGCGTGTTTTTATGAATTTTACCACTCAATTCTATAAAACAAGATATTTTGTACTTTTAAACAACTTTTAAACAAGATAGCTTTCGATTTAAACACGAAAAATCCCCCTAAACACCTCTAAATCCCATCGTTTTTGTATCCTTCATGTACCGTTGCAGCCATCGAAAAGCCGTGCTAAAGTGACAATATGTAATGTAGTAATCATTCAGGCACGTTGCGCATGTCATACGCCTATCGGCTTTGACCTGCGACCGTGCCAAGGGCGCTGCCCTTGAACCCAACACCGGGCCGCTATCGCGGAGGAAAACACCATGACCCAACCGCTATCGAAACGCCTCAATTTCCGGATAGACGAAACCACCTATGATGCTTTTGAAGCCAAGGTCAGCGCCGCCAACCTCACCCGTTCCGAATTTTTCCGCGATATTATTTTAAATAACAAAACCCAAGTCGTCGCCCGAAAAATAACTACCGATCATACTAAACAAGCCTTATTCCTCATTAATAAAACCAGCAATAACATCAACCAACTCGCCAAGGCTGCAAACACCGCCCAGCAATCCGGGAAAATAACCGACAAACTGTATATCTCGCTATTGGAATCGCTCGACCAACAAAACCAATTACTCCAAGCGTTTTTAGAGCATGTTAATTAGAATATCTGGCGGCGAGTCCGGCATCAAAGACTATTTAGAAGACGGTCAAAAACAAGGCCGCGATTACTCACGCGAAGAATTAGACGAGCGAGTTATTCTGGATGGCGATTTAAAATTCACCGACGCCCTCATTAACAAAATGGATAACGACGGCGACAAATACCTACACATCACCCTCGCCTTTAAAGAAGACGAAATCAGCCGCGATACTTTGCAAGCTATCACCCAGGACTTCAAAGAATTTGCCTTCACGGCTTTCCAGAATGATGAATACAGCTTTTACGCCGAAGCCCATTTGCCGCGCATCAAAAGCTATACCCACGCCAAAACTGGCGAATGGGTGGATCGCAAACCCCACATCCATATCGTCATTCCTAAATACAACCTGCTGTCAGGCGAAAGCCTTAATCCGTTCGGCCTGGTCGAACGCCAGGTTAAATACCTAGAAGCCATCCAGGAAACCCTCAATAACCGCTACGGCCTAGCCAGCCCCAAGGACAACCGCCGGGCCTTATTTACCGACGACTCGGAAATGCTCAGCCGCTATAAGGGCGATGCTTTCAAAGGCGGCAACAAAGCCTTTAAAAGCGCACTGCTGACCGAGCTACTGGAACGGCAGATCAATAACTACGACGACTTAAAAAAAATGCTGGCTGAACAAGGCGAAGTCAAAATCCGGAACGAAGGTAAAGACAACGAATACCTTTGGGTAAAACCCAACGCCGGCGGAGACGGCAAAGGCATCAATCTACGTGACGCCGCCTTCAGCCGTGCGTTCATCGAATTGCCGCAGCTGCAAAAAATACAACGACTGACGACCGAATCGCGCTATGAAACCACCTCTACACCCAGGAACAACCCAACGCCCTACGACCAAGCCTTACAAGAATGGCACCAGCAACGGGCCAAGGAAATTAAATACGTCTATCTCGGCAAGCGTAGTGAGTACGACCACTACAAACAAGCCACGGTCGAAGAAAAAGCCCAGCTATTGATCGACCGTGAAAACCGCTTTTATCAAAAACACCTTCCGAAGCCTATTGATGAAGACCTCCTAACAGACACGAATACTGATCATCTCGAAATCACAGACTTTAAACCAGCTACTCCGCTTGAGCGAGGCCCAAAAACCAGCGTAACCGGGCAACTGCTGCACGACCATCAGGCCGAAATCGAACGGATGGCCAGCAACCAGGAATTTACGGTCATCAAGCAAAATCTGGAGGCCAAACGCTTACTGGCACGGCTTTCGCACTCGCATGGCGTTAATCCGGACAAATACCCGATCAGCAAAGGCCAAGACGGCGGCGATAGAATTCAGGCCGGAAGCCGAAAACTCAACGTCTCCGATTTTTTAACCAAAGAGCTAAATCTGGATTACCGAACGGCTGGCCAGATTTTGCGGGAAGTCTACCAAGAGCAGACCGGACAGGCTTTAGAGACCACACCGCGGCAACAAGCCCGTGCCAATTTATGGAAAACTTACCAGGCAGAACGGCAAGCCAGCGCCGCGATCCGCAAAGCTGAGCGCCAGGCGCAAGCTCAACAACGCAAAGAAACTCAGACAAAGCGCCGTCAGGCGATCAAGGTCGCCAATCAAAGCAAACTGGACGAGATACTGGCCAATCGCAGCCTAAGCCCTGCCGAACGTAAAGCCACCACCAGTATCGCCAAAATGGAGCGCATCCAGGCCGAAGCCACCTTACGCGAACAAGCCCAAAGCGAACGCGAACGACTGGCGGCCATCCAAGGCGATGAATACCGCAACGGCTACCGGAACTGGCTGGTTGGCCAGGCGCAAACCGGCAATGAAACTGCAATGGCCGAATTGCGGAAAATGCAGGCCAAAGTCAAAGCCGGAACCGGCGAGCAGGAGATTCATTCCGGAATCGAAGCTAAACCGCAAAACCCAGCCATTCCAGACGCAGAACCATTACTGAAAGCCTATCAACTGTCCTACCAAGTCCACCTTGACGGTGCAGTGACCTACCGACGCGGCGATACCGACGTAGTACGCGATGAAGGCCGGTTTGTGAAAGTGCTGCAAACAGAAGACAGCACCATTGAAACCGGTTTACGACTGGCACAGGCCAAGTTTGGAAAAAAGTTAACGGTACGCGGCAGCGATGCGTTTAAGGCCAATGTAGCACGGGTGGCCGCAGAAAAAGGTTTATGGGTCGAATTTACCGATCAGCACTTAAACCAGATGATGGCGGCACGAAAAACCGAATTGCAGCGAGGGAAGGCAAACCCGGTCGAACAACCCCAACCGGCACCAACAATACCGACCGTCAAGCCGCCGAGCGTACTCAGTAGTCTTGCGCCCAATACCGACCGGGGGCTTTACACCGGTCAAGTTGTCGGGATCGATAAACGCTATGTCTACCAGACACACGGCAAGGATATTATTCGTCATGACCGGAACCTGTTTAGCACTGTGCCGGCGCAAGGCGAACAAATCCGGATTAGTTACAGTCGAGGGAAGATGAAAGCAGAGCCAGTGCAGCGTAAGGATAATACTCGGTCAAGAGGACGGTAATGGTAAAGACCGGTAGTTTTTACTTCCGGGTTACAACCCCGACATTCGCGGTTTTTATGAATGGTGGCACCGATAAATCCCGTGGAACTTTAGAGCCTTTTGTTTATTCGCACCCTATTTTGCGTATTCCAGCAACCAGTTCCGATTCCACTCAGGCCATCGATTCCGATACGAATCCACCAGTAGTGAATGTCGGCTTTTGAGAGTGGTGAATTGTCGTAACCGACACTATGCTGCCGTTCACCTATGTCAGTTAGCTATGTCAACAGTGAGTCATTTAGCTGACACTCAAACATTATCCATAGCCACATTGCAGAGGTTGTAAAAGGCTATCATAAGGGCTTGCATTTGCCAGCTTTACAATTGAGTGCATACACCAGTCACTGGCTTTGGGTCGAGTTTTTCGAAGCGACCGCATGTCCAGCTCCTCTGATTGTTTCATATTAAGAAACAGTTTGTTTTCTTATAGTTTACATATCTATACAAAATCTTTACGCTGAAATCTTTAGCATTTAAAGGTTATCGGAACTAACTTGAAATTTTATGCGATGGGCTTGCTTAGCTATGGTTTCATGGATTTAGATTTTGCTTCGTCTGTAGCTGTAAATCTATGGAGAATCGGACAAGAAAAGCAACTATTCCATTTACATTTTTGTCATGATAGTTACCAATTAATTCTTTACATTTTGTGTTTAATAAGCGAGATCAAGTGAAAAAAATACACAACCTTTTCAGGCTTCGTGAATTCATTGTTTTATTATCAATGTGTCTTTTGCCGTCTTTTGTCTTTGCAGAGGAAATTGGAGCTTCAGCACAATTAGATCTGAAGCATCATTTCGTTGGTTATTTTGCGGTTGCAATCACTTTCCTTGCCTATGCTATTGCAATGACTGAAGATTTGCATCAATTAAGTAAAGCAAAGCCAATGGTATTGGGTTCTGCATTAATTTGGGGTTCCATATTTGTTTACTACAGTATGGAATATGGGACAGCAAAAAATGTTGCCGTTGTTTTTCAAAGTAATTTAATGGCTTATGCGGAATTATTTTTATTTATTACAGTGTCGATGACGTTTTTAAATTCAATGACCGAGCGGGGTATTTTCGACGCACTACGCATTGTATTAGCCAATAGACAGTATAGTTACCGAAAACTGTTCTGGATTACGGGTGTGCTGGCTTTTTTACTGTCTTTGGTGATCAGCAGTTTGACGGTTGGCTTATTGATGGGATACATCATATTGGTGATAGGCAAAGGTCAACCCAAGTTTGTGGGGTTAGCTGGATTGAATGCCGTGGTTGCCGCTAATGCCGGAGGTACTATAAGTCCGTTAGGCGGTATTTCCACTTTTTTTGTCTGGCAGCAGAATATGTTGCATTTTACTGAATTTTTTAACTTAACGCTTCCTTGTATCGTTAATTTTTTAGTACCAGCATTAATTATGCACTTTGCAGTTACCAAAGAAAATCCTGCTTTTTCAAAAGAAACGCCGGTTTTAAAGCGTGGCAGTAAACGTGTTGTTTTTATATTTATTCTCACCTTCAGCCTGACCATTTTGTCGAACGTGTTTTTTGATATGCCAGCAATAGCCGGCATGATGTTTGGCTTGGCGTTATTGCAATTCTTTGCTTATTATTTAACTAAATCCGAGAAACTGAGTCATTTTTTAATCCCGGAAACACAGGAAACTATTGACTCTAAAAAAGGTTTTGATGTTTTTAAATGTATAGCCGGTGTCGATTGGGATACCTTGCTATTTTTCTACGGCGCGATGATGATCGTTGGGGCTCTGAGCTTTTTAGGTTATTTAGATGCCATGGCGCATTTCTTGTTTACCGAAATCAGTCCGACTTTGGCCAATATCATGATCGGATTGACGTCTTCGTCTATCGATAATGGGACATTGATGTTCGCCGTATTAAATATGCATCCTCCTTTTCCAAAGGCACAATGGCTGTTGTTAACTCTGACATTGGGAGTGGGCGGCAGTTTGTTGGCGATCGGTTCTGCGCCGGCATTGCATGTGTTGGGATTAATGAAGGGAAATATGAAAGAAGGTGAAGGCTATACCTTTACGCTGCATTTACGCTGGATGCCTGCCATTCTATTAGGCTTTTTTGCCAGTATTGGTACATTGATTTTACTGAATAGCGGTAGTTTTTAATTTCGAAAAATACAACAATATCGGGTCGCTTGATTATCTATTTGTAACTGAAATAATTTATCGCTTTACGAGCAACTAAAGATAATGAGCTTAAATTTGGCAGTATA
>Ga0316222_1001497_pt1 | contig 28143 bp, 25 predicted proteins | sample TBH18011metaG_FD_206008 | JGI IMG/M metagenome (GOLD analysis project Ga0316222, IMG submission 206008) | Freshwater microbial communities from Trout Bog Lake, Wisconsin, USA - TBH18011 | ecosystem: Environmental > Aquatic > Freshwater > Lake > Hypolimnion/Profundal zone | place: USA: Wisconsin... | reverse complement strand
ACGAAGGCCATTTAGAGGCTTCAAAACCTGAAGCAGCCAAACCGGTACCTGCACCAAAAAATGCAAAAAAATCAGTTTGGAATGGGTCGGGCAGGCAGATATATATTTATTCCGGGATTGGACTTCTAATCCTCTTTGGTCTGGCCTGGCTTTTGAATAGTTCAATTTTCAAAAGGTCTAATAGGCTTGAATACAAGCATCTAAAAAGCCTGGATAAATCTATTTCAGTGTTGCCGTTTAAAAATATAAGCGTTGAGTCTGGAAATCAATATTTTGCTGATGGTGTAACGGAAAACATTCTGAATAACCTCGTTCAGATCAACGACCTAAAGGTAGTTTCTGCCGGCACTTTCATCGGACGAACTGACGATCCATTGTATTTGCAAAAAATTGCGAAGAAATTGGGAGTGAATTTCCTTCTGACCGGCAGCGTTCAAAAGGATGGCAACAGAGTCCGGGTCATCGTTCAACTGATTGATGCCAAACAAGATCAACACATTTGGTCGGATAAATATGACAGGAAATTGTCAGACATTTTTCTTATCCAAAGCGATATTGCCAGACAGGTTGCTGACCAACTTCAGGCGGTACTTTCTTCAGAAGAAAAACAAAAGATTGAAAAAATTCCGACCAAAAACACCGAAGCCTATAATCTCTATTTAATGGGGCGTTTTTTCTGGAACAAGAGGACAGAAGATGGATTAAAAAAAAGCATTGAATATTTCAGCAAAGCTGTTGCAGCAGACCCTGATTATGCACTGGCATATGCCGGATTGGCTGATGCATACTATATCCAGACATGGTGTGGATGGATAAACAGAGATGAAGGAGTTACACAGGCTAAAAAATTTGTGCTGCAGGCATTGGAACTCGATCCAAATCTTTCTGAGGCACATGCAACAATGGGAGGACTTTTGTGCTTTGGCCAATGGGAATGGGAGCAAGCACGTAAAGAATTGCTAATTGCCATCGAATTGAATCCAAATTATGCAACAGCACACCAGTACTATTCAGAGTTGTTGGATATTTTGGGGCAAACCGATGAAGCAATTGAAGAAATTAACCTTGCTCTGAAACTCGATCCGTATTCAAAAGTGATGAACGGGGTAAAATCAGGGCTTTATTACCGAATAGGGAAACTGGAAGAAGCATTGAATATTTGTCATATCCAACAGGAAATTGATCCTAATGGCAGAGGAAATTGGTTAAGTTTTTATATATGTTTAAGACTACACAATGATTTGAAAGCTATCGAAAGTCTCCAGGATATTTTGGATGAGGATACAGTGACAACCAGGCCTTTCATTTCAGTGAAAGAAATATACGACAAGTATAGAATGGATGGGATAGTAAAATGGCTGATAGATTCAGGGCAAAAGAAAATCGGACTTGGCTTTTACAATTTAGCAAAATTGAATGCTTTTGCTGGAAATAAAGAAGAATCATTGAAGTGGCTGGAGAAAGCGATGGAAGCACGTCGTTCATGGATTCCCAGGATTTATTATGAACGTGATTTTGAGATTCTTTATAATGAACCGCGATTTAAGGCATTGGTTGAAAAAATGGGACTCAATGCGTATCCACGTAAAACTACTTTGAAAATATCGAGCAGAAATGTTGTTCACCCAGCAAAACCTTAAAAAAGCATTGAAATCTTTTGAAAAAGGGATAACCCTCTAGCCTAATGAAAAAGCCATATTGATTTAAAAGCGATTAAAAATCGCCTGACCCGGTCGCGACCTAAGCGTTTACAGATTGAGCTTGGGGGGTTAAAAATCTCGCTGTTTTTTTCGTATATTTGATTAAAAACGTGAGATGAGTGGGATTTCTTCCACAGATCAGGCTTTTATCAACAGGCTTACCGGGATTATCCTTGCCAATCTCGGAAATGAGCATTTTGGAGTTGATGAATTAGCACACGCAACAGGGATGTCACGCTCGGCAATCTACCACCGGTTATTGGCTATCTCCGGAAAATCAACCACTCAGTTTATTCGTGAGGTACGTTTGCAACGGGCCATGGAAATACTTCAACAGGAAGATATAACTGCCTCTGAAGTTGCATACAAGGTTGGATTCGGCAGCCCCGCTTATTTTAACACCACTTTCCATGAATATTTTGGCTATCCACCCGGTGAAGTTTTAAAAAAAAGAGATACAGAACCGGAAGACAATGGCCTTTTAGAAGGTTCAGAACCTGAAGCAGCCAAACCGGTACCTGCCCCAAAAAATGCAAAAAAATCAGTTTGGAATGGGTCGGGCAGGCAGATATATATTTATTCCGGGATTGGACTTCTGATCGTCATTGGCCTTGCCCTTCTTTTAAATATCACAGTTTTTAAAAATACAGATTCAGGAACTTACACCAGGCTAAAAAGTGCGGATAAATCAATTGCGGTACTCCCTTTTATAAGTCTTAGCAGTGAAGTTGAAAATAAATATTTTGCGGAGGGAGTAACCCGGAATATTTTATATAATCTTATTCAAATCAGTGAAATAAAGGTAATTAACAGCCCTGTAGAAGGATTGAGAGATGAAAGGATCGATCTCAGAAAAATGGCAGGCAAACTAAAAGTCCGGTTTTTTCTTTCCGGAAGTGTACAAAAATCGGGCGAACAGGTTTTGGTAATGGCACAACTTACCGATATTACAAAAAATCAAATCGTCTGGTCTGAAAAATACCCCAGAAAGCTCTCCGACATTTTTCAGTTACAAAGCGACATCGCAAGCCAGGTGGCAACAAATTTGCAATCTGTTATTTCTAAAAAAGAGAAGGAACAAATAGAAAAGGTAGCTACCAAAAATATGGAAGCCCATTACTGGTATGTGATGGGGTGTTATTTGCTGGATAGGAGAAGTTATAGAGATGAACGAATAAATAGATATATTACCCCATTTAAAAATGCCATTGCTGCTGATCCGGAATATGCCGAAGCCTATGTCGGCCTGGCAGATGTATATTTAACCATTACCAGAACTCAATATTACCCTAGCCCGGAAGGCTATCTACTGGCAAAAGAAAATGTTTTAAAGGCGATCGAGCTGGATAACAGTATCGCTGAAGCTCATGCAATACTTGGTGAAATTTTATACTTGCATGAATGGAAATGGGAAGAGGCCCGAAAAAAACTGGAACATGCCATCGAGTTGAATCCGAATTCTTGTGAGGCTCACAGATACTATGGCGGTTTGATGAAGACGCTCCGCCAAAGGGAATTAGCTCGTTTCCACTGCTTTAAAGCCGTAGAACTTAATCCGGTTTCTCAATACCTGATTTTAGGGAAAGCCAAATTTCTGGAAGAAGATGGGAAATTTGATGATGCATTGGTAGAATACAAAAAAGTTATTGAGCTGTATCCTGATTACCCTTCGGTTTACTGGTACTTATGGGATTTTTACAGAAAAACGGATCAGGAGCTAAAAGCAGTTGAATCTTTACAAAAAGCTTTTCAATTGACTTCGGATGAAAGACCATTTACGGATTCCCTAAAAGTGGTTTACGATAAATATGGAAGGAAAGGATTGGAAAAATGGGTAATTGAATACTCCATAAAATATGACGATAAAGGGAGTTGGCAAGCAGTAGCTGTGTATTATTGCGAAATCGGAGAAAAAGAGAAAGCGTTGGACTGGCTCGAAAAAGCTTACGTATGGAGAGTCCCGGGTCTTCCTGGTATAAACGCAATGCCAGAGTTAAATAATCTGCGTAACGAACCCCGGTTTCAGGCGTTGCTGGGGAAAATGGGATTGAATGCTTACCAAAAATAAAATCAACTCGTTGCCATAATAACTAACTACCGGAACACCCTAAATCAGATTCGGTGAGTTTTCAGTTCCCATCAACACGTTTGACATTATCGAAAGCCCTTTTCATGAAATTTAAATTCAGGAATCGATATTGAAAACCGGGACTTCGTTATCTAAACAAGTTCCATGGAATTTAATTACTTAGATAACGAAATTGCTATGTCTGACCATGACTTTTGGCCGAAATTTACAATAGAGAAAGGAGGATGTTTTTTTTGGATTCGGGTTAAAGCATTTGAGTTTCAACATTAAAAAATTAGAGCCATGAAAAGAAAAATTATTTTATTCATGTTTATGATCAGTGCTGTCATAGCATTTGGGCAAAATCAAAAGTCAATTGAGGAGACCACCTGTACACCGCCAAAATTTACAGGAATTAATAGCACTGTTCCCATTTTGTTGGAAGGGAAATTTCCCACAATCGAAAACTATCTTGGAAAAAAAGTGACCTATCCGGCAGTTGCCGTAAAGGAGTTGCTGCAGGGTACTGAAGTTGTGAAGTTTATTGTCACTACCAATGGGGAAGTGTCAAACATTGAGATCGTTAACAGTGTTTCAAAGGAGATTGATGACGAAGTAACCGAAGCATTGATGACTACCAACGGGATGTGGAAGCCTGGTAATAATAACAGAACCCCTGTCGCTATGGAAAAAGAAATCTCTCTTGTATTCAGGCTGGAGGATTCACATCAAAGTTTTATTGATTTGGGTAAGAAATACTATTCACATGGAGCAGAAATGTTGTTTGCGAAGCAAAACCCTAAAAAAGCTTTGAAATATTTTAACAAAGGTGTTGTTCTGTTCCCCTATGATAGATCGTTGTTAGCCTTAAGGGGGATAGCACTTTTTGAAACCGGGGATAGAAACGGAGCCCTTCATGATTGGAACAGGGTTAAGAATCTGGGCGGATTTGAAGCAGATGGATATTCCGAAAATCTTATTTATATGAAAGGGTATGCTGAAATGAACCGGGTATTAGGGAAATAACGTTAAACTTGAATTAATTTTTTTGAGTAGTGAACGGGTGAATATTCAGGTTATGGACTGCCACCCGTTTACTTTTAGCACTTAATCACCCGGGCTACCGCTCTTACGGGGGAACTGTCTGCCTCTATTTTTAGGGGGAAAGCATAAACCTCAAAGTTCGTTTCATTCAACAGCTGCCCCAGGTTTGTAAGATTTTCCAGAATCAGAATATTGTTTTTCAGCAGAATCTCATGGATAGGGTAGGGGTGGTGATCCGGTGATGCCCAGTCCAGTCCGATTATTTTTACCCGCTGTGCCACCAGGAACAGTGCAAGTTCCTCACTGATATCAGGATATGTCAGGAAATATTCGGGATTATCAATGTTTTGATCCAGACCTGAATAGAATAAGACTATACTTTCCGGAGAAATAATTTCATGGAATGCTTCCCTGAATTCAATCTTTGTTTCACCTCTTACATCGATGAATACCCCTTTCCCTATAAAATGATCTAAAGCAATTGTAGAAATAAATGGAGTATAAGCAATTTTATGGAGTGGCCCATCGATGTGAGTACCGACATGCATTTCAGCTGACAACCTGAAATTGGTAAATCTGTCTTCTTCAATTGTTCTGACCTGATCCAGCTGCACTGGCTCATCGCCCGGGAAAACAGGGGAGTCCTTACGAAGCGAATGGCTCAGGTCAATGAGTTTCATAGGAAATGAAGGAATTAAGAATTAAGAATTCAGAAATTAAGAATGAAGGAGTAGTTAAATTTCATTCCTTCATTATTTCATTCCTTCATTTTTCATTTATATCCGCACCATCGAGCTCTCCTTAACCCACCCTTTATTGCCGTCGGGTAGGCTGACATTTACCCATTCGCCCAGTTTATCGGTCAGCTGCACGGTTACCCCTTCATGAACGATAAATAATTCAGTTCCGGTCTCACTTGGTGATGACTTAACCCTGACACTGCGATCAGTAATGACTGCCGTATTATGGTTGATTAATTTCGAAGTCAGGTGAGAACCAATCGAAAATGTGATCGCAGAGATAGAAATAGCTGCAATGGAAACCCAAAAGGCTAGCCGTTTAATCCGGAATGACCGGGATAAGAGGAATAACCCAAAAAGGGAGAGAAAGGTGAAAAAAGTGATGATACTCATTGTTCCCCAGGAACTGATAGACTGTGAGTTGATCAATTGTTTCCACCAGCGGAGAAATCCTGGTTCAGGCAAGGAAACCACATTGTCAATAATCTGTGTATGAGCAAGATCGAGATTGTAGCGAATATCTTCATCGTTTGGAGCCAGTTTTTTCGCTCTTTCATAATTCAGGATAGCATAGGTTGCATTCCCCGATTTATAAAAGGCATTCCCAAGATTGAAATACAATTCAGCTGATTCAAAGCCCTGACTCACTACGCTTTGGTATTTGCGAATCGCTTCCTGATATTTGGCGGTATTATAAAGCTGATTTCCAGCCGAAACCGAATCTGCCATTGCTCCGGATTGCCCCTTTGAGTTCAGGCAGGAGACAACAATCAGCAGTAATAAACTATATTTTCTGATAAAGGTTTTCATTTCGATGTTCATTTTTCACTGTTTAAATCAGTTGATCTCTTTTTCCATTTGACCCATCACATCACAAGCCTCTTCATAAATCTCAACCATTCGGTTATTGGCTTCGCCAGGAGCAAATCGTGCATATTCGCAGGTATCGATGATTTGGATAAAACGGTTGATTACAGTTTCTGAGGCTTTGTGACTTGCCAATCCGGCGGAAGCCCTGTCTTTATTCAATTCGGCAAATGGAATCGTCATTTTATCACTCAGATATCCCCAGAAAGCACGTGTAACAGCCTCATAGAATTTTTCTGTGGCTCCGTTCCTTAAATGCAAATTGGCCTCCTTTAAACGTCTCAGAGCGACTTTACTTGCTTTTTTGTTTTTAACACGGGCCACGTTGGCGTTTTCGCGGATTTGTTTTTGATACAGGAGGTATAGAATCAGCAATCCTAGAATTCCGGCAAGATAGATCATGTAGAAACCAATGCTTCCAAAGAATATTTCCCCCTTGGGCTTTAATTCAACATTCCCCTGTTTTATGAACCGTATATCCTTGCCAAGGAATTTCACATCTTCTTTGGCAACAGAGCTCATGACGCCTTTAGTCGGAGTTCCATCCCCCTTGGCAACGTGAATTTTGAATTCCTGGGACGATTTTGTGGAGTATCTTCCGGCAACCGGATCAAAATAAACGAAATTTACGGGCGGAATCGTATAATCTCCGGCAAACCTTGGAAGGAAAAGGTATTCGAATGAAATATTCCCGTTTAGACCTTCGGCAGTTGCTGCATAATTACTTTGGGTTTTAGGGTCATAAACCTCAAAATCAGCAGGGAGCTTAAGTTTTGGGGCATTAATCAATTTGATATTCCCGTTACCGTTTACATCTATCCGCAGCGTTATGGCGTCGTTCTCCTTCACATTGGTTGAGGTGATTGAAGAACGAAGGTCGAACCGTCCGACGGCGCCGGAAAAATCAGCGGGACCCGCAGGCAAAGGATTAACGGTAACGATGACAGGATCACTGGTTACTGTGACTTTCACATTGGCAAAATTATCAAAGAAATCGTCGAAGAAGCTTTTTGCCTGTTTCACCCGTTGTTGAACGATGCAATCAATTTTGACTTTATCAATGGTAATCGTCCCGGTTTGCTGGGGGAATAACAATGTTTTCTTTAAAGTCCCGACATTGTAAATTTCTCCGTTGAACGATTCCCTCTGAAGCGAAATCTGCTGCGGCAAAGCGACATCCTGAGACCAGAATCCTTCAAAGCTGGGTAAGGTAATATCCTCAAAACCATTGAGGTTGACCTTTGAGTAGATTTTAATCGTTGCCATCGCATGATCCCCTTTGTAGAGGTTTTTGCGGTCAACCACCAGTTTGACAAAAAGGTCAGACTTAGGAACACTTCCCGGTGTTGTGGTAGGCTGTTCCGTTCCGCCTCCGGAGGGTTTGGCTGAACCCTTGACTACTTCAATTGTCAGCGCATTTGAGGTAACTGTTGTACCATTTATATTTATTGAAGCGGGGTTTATTGTAAACTTACCATCTTTTTTGGCCTTCAAAATAAACAGATAGGAAAAAGAGACCGATTGCGAACTCGTTCCGTTAATGATCTGAAAAGAACTGCTTTGTGTGGTAGAGGGGCCCATCAGAATTAAAAAATCAGAAAGTTCCGGTAATTTTAAATTCTGACCTTTTGCATTTACGGTGAAAGCAAGCCGGAACTGTTCACCGAGCTCCACCACTTTTGGGGCCTCCATTGTAAAGCTAATCTGTTGGGAAAATCCCGGCAAACTAAAAAGTAATACACAAACCAAAAGATAGAGATGTTTAAGTCTCATAATGTCCTTTATATTATTTATTAACAACAATATTCAAAATTAGTTATTCTTACCAGTTTTTTTCGACTTTTATTTTTTCTGCCTTCATTGCTTCCTGCTTTTTTACCTTTTCCTGAGTCTGTTTTTCATCATTCTCAAGGGCCTTCAACATCTGTTCTGCACTTTGCTTGGATATTTTATTCTGTTGAGGCTGAGGCTGTTGATTCTGGTCCTTATTATCCTGGTTTTTATTCGGATCCTGTTTGTCCTTGTCTTTATTCTGATCCTTCTTATCCTGGTTTTTATTCTGATCTTTTTTGTCCTTGTCTTTATCTTTGTCTTTATCCTTATCCTTTTTTTTCTGATCCTGGTCTTTCTTCTTCATTTTCATCGCATAAGCCAGGTTATATTTTGTTTCAGGATCATTCGGATTGATCCGCAACGCTTTTTCATAGGCTTCAATGCTTGGATCAAATTTCTTCTGGGCGAGCAGAGAATTTCCAAGATTATGGAGGACCATTGTTTTTTCGTGGGGATCTTTAGTCTTATCCGCAAGCTTCTCGAATTCGGAGGCTGCCTGATCGGGCTTGTTTTGTTTGTAGATCGAATTGGCCAGATTGAACTGCCAGTGGAAATCGTCCGGTTTTAACTGGAGCGCGCGACGATAGGCAACCTCTGCCTTTCCAAAACTTATGGTGTCCAGTTTTGTCGTATCTTTAAGTCCGTCACTATAATAGCCATTGCCTTCACGGACAAATTTTCGTTCTTTCTGGGCAAATGCCCCATGGGCAAAGACAACTGTTAAAAGCAATAATATTAGTTTATTCATCACTTGCTCATTTTTGGTTACCAAATAGCCTGAAGTTCCGAAGCCATTTGTTTTTTCGGTCGAGAATCATAAAATCAAATACGATCAGGCAGAGTGCAATGATCAGAAATAATGGAAACTGATCGTTATACTCTGAATATTCCCGGGAATTCAATTCTGATTTCTCCATTTTCTCGATTTCGTTGAACAGATTATTCAGGCCAACCTCTGCATTATTTGCCCTGATGTAGCTCCCGCCTCCAGCGGTTGCGATCTGGGTTAACATGTTTTCGTCCAGTTTGGTAACGACAACATTGTTATCCTTGTCCTTCAAAAAATCGCGGCTTCCGGTTCCACCAATTGGAATTGGAGCGCCTCCCGGAAGTCCCATCCCGATTGTATGAACAATCATCTTTTTCTCCAGGGCCTCTTTGGCCGCTCCTATTGCGTCATCTTCATGGTTTTCACCATCTGTAATTACGATGATCGCCTTACTTCCTGCAAAATCAGGGGTAAATGATTTGGCAGCCATCTGAATTGCTGCTCCTATGGCGGTACCCTGAACAGGAACGATACTTGTATTTATAGCATCAAGAAACAATTTTGCCGATACATAGTCGGTCGTGATCGGGAGCTGAACATATGCCTGCCCGGCAAATACGATCAATCCAATCTTATCATCCCGAAGCCGTTCGGTCAATTTTGCAATTGCTCTTTTTGCCCGCTCAAGCCGGTTTGGCTTGATATCTTCTGCCATCATACTGTTGGAGACGTCAAGGGCAATAATCAATTCAACCCCTTTTCGCTTCGATGTCAGCAACTTTGATCCAAACTGTGGTTGGGCAAGAGCTAAAATGATGAAGCTTAAAGCGAGCATCCATATCAGGAATTTAATGAATGGCCGATTTGAAGATACGCTTGGCATTAACTGGGCAATGAGCGCCCTGTCCCCAAAAAGGCGTAAGGAACGACGCCTGCTTATTCTTGAAATAATAAACAGTACAATTAGGGCTGGAATGACCAGCAGCAGATAGAAATATTCGGGATGTGCAAATCTAAATGATTCCATAACTCAATTTTTTTCTGATTCCATTACGGAATATGCCTGAATACTGCAAATTGCAGAATCAATGCGAGAAGTGAAAGAATAAGGGCTCCAATAGCAAAACGACGGTATTCCTCATTTTTCTTGCTGAACTCTTTATTTTGAATCTTCGATTTTTCCAGCAGATCGATCTCTTTATAGACCTGGGCCAATGTTTTATTATTGGTGGCGCGGAAGTATTTACCATCCGTTATCCGGGCGATATCAGTCAAGGTTTTTTCATCTATTTTGACCTCCATGTCACGCATCTGGATGCCAAAAGGAGTCTGAACAGGGAATGGAGCGGTTCCGATGGTGCCTATTCCGATCGTGTAAACCCTTATGCCAAAGGTTTTAGCAATTTCAGCAGCTGTAATAGGAGCAATCTCCCCACGGTTATTCTCACCATCTGTAAGGAGAATGATCACCCTGCTTTTTGCTTCACTGTCCTTGAGCCGGGATACGGCATTTGCCAGGCCCAATCCGATAGCAGTTCCATCCTCGATCATTCCGCTTTCAACCTTCTGGAGCAAATTGATCAATACGGCACGATCGGTAGTAAGCGGGCATTGCGTGAAACTCTCGGCTGAAAAGACAACCAATCCGATACGGTCATAGGGCCTGCCGGATATGAATTTGGTGGCCACCTCCTTCGCCGCCTCAACCCTGTTCGGCTGGAAGTCACGTGCAAGCATCGAACCCGAAAGGTCAAGTGCGATCATAATGTCAATCCCTTCAACAGTCTGGTTTTGCCAGTTATCGGAGGATTGCGGCCGGGCGAGACAGGCAATGATGAGAGACAATACCCCCATCTGCAAAACAAATGCCAGATGACGCAAAGCGTGCTTCCAGGTAACCGGGGTCTTTTTAAGTGGCTCGATAGTACTGATCTGAATACTTGCCTTTGATTTTTTCTGTCGAAGAACATACCAGACAATAATTGGTATTAGCCCGAGCAGCAGGTAAAACCAATCAGGTTTTGCGAATACGATATTGTTCATAGCTGATTTTCTTCTTTTTTATCCTTCACATCAACAACTTCCGTTTCACCGGATGGGGGTTTAACGGGTTCTGCAGGCACCTCAACAACCGGTTCTGTAGTGGTTTCCTTTACAAACTGATAGGCGTTTGTGAGCATATTGAAATTCTCATCCGGAAGTGGTGTGAGCTTTGCAAATTTCACGAGATCAGCTAGTTCCAAAATTTCTTTTAATTCCAGAACCGATTTGGCATCAATTTGTGTTTGCAACGATTTAATGCCTTTCAGGATTTCAGGCGTGGTCTGTTCCATGGCAGCCATCACAAAACGTTCTTCAATATACACCCTGATAATATCGGTAAGTCGTGTATAATAGTCCTTTACCTTCTCCTGCTGCCACAACTGCTCATTTTTCAGTTTATCCAGCTCCTGTAATGCAATCATATGAGGTGGCAATTTAGGCTTTGGAGGACGCTGAAACAGCGGCCGGTTCTTATTTCGCCGGCTGATCGCATAAATTACCAGGAAAATAATGGCCCCAAGAAGGATTATTCCAAGTAACCACGGGGCAATTTCCTTAAAGGTAACAGGCGCTGAAAAAGGCTTTTTAATGTCAACCGGTCCCTTTTTAAGATCGACTTCAGGGTATTTCACGAAAAGTATCAGGCTGTTGGTTCGTGCCGAATCAGTTCGTTCCCCGTTTTTAAATCTGAAATAGAACGGGGGGATGTAATGGGCCCCGCTGTCAAAACAGGTAACCAGATAGGTTTGTTTTAACTGGATTTGAGACCCTGCCAGTTTGGAGGTGTCAATCCTCGATTTATTCAGAATCTCAATTTTATTTATTGAATCACGTAACTGTGGAAATTCAACTTTTGTTCCGGTGGTTTGCTCGACAACGATCAGTAATTTAATCTGATCGCCTAACCAGATGGAGTCATGTTCGAGAGCAGTTTTCAGTCTGATCTCCTGACCGTGGACCAATGAGAGAGACAGAAATAAAATACTCAGCAGACATAAATATTTTAATTTAACCGTTCTATTCATAATTTGTGTTCCCTTTTCTTAAAAAGCGCAACGAGCGATTTTACGTAATCTTCACGCGTACTAATATTTACATAATCCAGCCCGGTTTTTTTCAGCAGGTTATCCAATTGTTTGTTTCTTTCGCTCCAATGCCTTCTGTAGGTCTCCCTTACATTTCTGCTCGAAGAATCTACCCAGAGATATTCCCCGGTTTCAGCGTCTTTGAATTTGATCATTCCGACAGCGGGTAATTCGGCCTCCCGTTCGTCATATATCCGCAGTCCAACCATGTCGTGCTTGTTATTGGCGATCGAAAGTGCCTGCTCCATGGAGGCAGGATTGTCCATCAGATCGGAGATGATAAATGCAGTAACCCTTCGTTTCATTGCATTGGTGAGGTAGCGCAAGGCAACCGATATGTCTGTTTTTCTTGAAACAGGTTCAAACTCGATCAGTTCACGGATGATTCTCAACGTATGTGTCCGTCCTTTTTTAGGTGGGATAAATTTCTCAATCTGATCGGAAAAGAAGATAACCCCTATTTTGTCGTTATTGGATATTGCAGAAAATGAGAGTATTGCAGCAATCTCAATGATTACATTCTTTTTCATCCGCTCAACGGTGCCAAAATCGCGGGAACCGCTTACATCCACGAGCAACATCACGGTCAATTCGCGTTCTTCTTCAAATATTTTGATAAAAGGGTGGCCATACCGGGCAGTTACGTTCCAATCAATGTTGCGAATGTCGTCGCCGAATTGATATTCACGTACCTCGCTGAAAGCCATACCACGTCCTTTAAATGCACTGTGATATTCTCCGGCGAAGATATTCCGTGACAGCCCTTTTGTCTTTATCTCAATTTTCCGAACTTTTTTTAATAGTTCCGATGCTTCCACTTTTTTAATTTATTGAATTACTGATCAATAATAATAACGATCGTGAAAATCACGAAAATAATATTTGCGATTCCTCCACTAGGGCACCTCAATGGTATTCAATATTTCGCTAATAATCTCTTCTGTGGAAAGATTGTTTGCTTCAGCTTCGTAGCTTAGCCCGATACGGTGGCGCAAAACGTCATGACATACCGCCCTGATATCTTCCGGTATCACGTATCCGCGGCGTTTGATAAACGCAAAAGCTTTAGCGGCCTGTGCAAGGCTGATAGATGCACGTGGGGAGGCACCATAAGTGATCATCTCCTCAAATTTCGCCATTCCTGCGGCTTTGGGTTCGCGGGTTGCAAAAACGATATCGACAATATATTTCTGGATTTTCTCATCCATATATACTTCTTTCACAATATCCCTTGCCCTGACAATGTCTTCCGGCTTTAAAACCGTCTTTGCCCTGGGGAATTCTTTCAAAAGATTCATTTGAATGATCAATTTTTCCTCTTCTTTTTTGGGATAGTTCAAAACCACCTTCAGCATGAAACGGTCGACCTGGGCTTCCGGTAAACGGTAAGTCCCCTCCTGCTCGATCGGATTCTGTGTCGCCATTACCAAAAATGGATTTTCAAGCGGATAGGTGTTTGATCCGATAGTCACCTGCCGCTCCTGCATTGCTTCAAGCAAAGCTGATTGTACTTTGGCCGGGGCACGGTTTATTTCATCTGCCAATACAAAATTCGTAAAAATGGGTCCTTTCCGAACCATGAATTCTTCATTCTTCTGACTGTAGATCATCGTTCCGATTAAGTCGGCAGGCAAAAGGTCCGGGGTAAACTGGATCCGGGCAAACTTAGCATCGATCGTGTTTGCCAGTGTGTTGATTGCCAATGTTTTTGCCAATCCGGGTACACCTTCCAAAAGGATATGCCCATCGGAGAGTAATCCGATCAACAAGCTTTCAACCAGATGTTTCTGCCCGACTATTACCTTGTTCATCTCCATGGAGATAAGATCTACAAATGAGCTTTCCCGTTGAATTCGTTCGTTAAGTTCTCTAATGTCCAATGTCTGATTCATAATCCAATAGATAATTTATTATTGTGCTTTAAAAACGGTTACGAAAATAGTGTTTTGAATTGTTTCATTAGCCATGATTTAATTAAAAAATGTTAAGTGGATCAATTACACCAATTAAATAGCCCTATAATTTAAATCCATTTTTTGTAAAACACCTGAAATTAGGGCAATGTAAAGAAATATATTCAGTATTTTGGTGTAGAGACGCGATTAATCGTATCTCTACACCAAAAAAATAATCTCTGAAATATCACCCTTCCGAAAAATTAAAGTCCTACTTTTGCAGGGTGAATGAACCTGTAAATAATCATTCAATGGATTGTGAGATTGGGGAATAGGTGTTCAAAGCATTAATCCATCCGTGCCATTTAAAAAAATTAATTAAAGATGAAACCAAAAATAGCAGCTCAGTCGGGCACCTTTGAATCGAGTGATGTGATTTTTTTGATTGAACCGCTACCCGACAATTCGGGCCGGAAACTCGAAATCTCTTCTACCGTAATGCAACAGTATGGTTCCAGTTTTAACCGAATCGTTACAGAAATGCTTGATGAATATCAAATGACCGATATTCACCTGATTGCCAAAGATAAAGGGGCTTTGGAACCGACCATCAAAGCCCGGCTTGAAACAGCCATTAATCGTTCCATGGAACGCCAGGAAGGAACATTAAAATAGCCGACCAGATATGATAAAAAACTTCAAAAAACGGAGGAGCATGCTTTATATCCCGGGGAATAATCCGGCAATGATCCAGCAAGGGGGTGTTTATGGTGCCGACAGCATTCTCCTTGATCTTGAAGATGCAGTCGCCCTGAACCAAAAGGATGCAGCGCGTACATTGGTCCGGAATATGATTAAAGTGGTTGATTTCTACGATGCTGAGGTCTGTGTAAGGGTCAATCACCTGAGTACCCCTTTCGGATTAGCTGATCTTGAAGAGATAGTGCCGCTTCAGCCATCAGCCATCCGGTATCCCAAAACCGAGTCTCCTGAAGAGGTGGCAGAGCTGCTGAAAATAATTGAGCGGATTGAAGATCGCCATGGCCTTCCGCATAATAGAATGACCCTCCATGCGATGATCGAAACGGCGATGGGGGTTCAGAATGTGTTTAATATTGCGAGTATGTTCACTCGCGTGGACGCTATCACCATTGGGGGTCAGGATCTCACGGCAGATATGAATATTGTTTATACACCCGATGGTGTTGGAATTGATTTTGCCCGTAAACGGATCGTCATGGCGGCTAAAGCCAGCCATATCGATGTGATTGACACCGTTTTCCCCGATGTTAATGACGAAGAGGGGTTACGCAGGGAGACCGAATATGCCAAAAAAATTGGTTTTACCGGAAAGGCAGTCATCAATCCCAGGCAGATCGACATTATTCATGATGTTTTCACCCCGACAGAAGAGGAGATCCGGAAAGCATATCATATCGTCAAAGAGTTTAAAATGAATACAGCTGCAGGAATCGGCGTATTCGCAATCGACGGGAAGATGGTGGATGCCCCGGTGGTCTCCAGAGCGGAATATATTCTGAAGCTGGCTAATGTGACGGTGGGATAGCGGAAAGCTATTGGCTACCGGCAATTGGCGAATTTATCACCTGGACTTTAAAATTTTCTATTATACAATCATCTTTCATTTGATTATCAGCTAACAACGAGCCGCCAGCCGCATTACTGGAAATAAGCAAATATTATTAAAAAACAATATTCAATCAATGTTAAACAGCTTAGGGAGGGAAATTCCCGAATATATTGAGGGGATCGGAAAACTTGAACCTTTTCAGGGGGCACTGACAAAGTTAAGAAAAGGGTGGATGAGTGAACCAACCATTCCTGCTCCGAACAGGGCCTATCTTCCCCATCAGAGTAAACTGTGCAAGTCTCTGGAGGAGGCCATCATGCGCAGCAATCCACATAACGGGATGACCGTTTCCTTTCATCACCACCTGAGAAATGGCGATATTCTGCTGGTTCAGACACTTACAATTTTGCATAATATGGGTATCCGGGATATCACGCTGGCATCTTCTTCCTTGAATGAGTGTCATGATCCCATTCTGCCCTATTTAAAGGATAAGACAGTTACCCGGATCTTTTCATCGGGTATCCGGAATCAGCTTGGACGGGCCATTGCACTGGGTGTGCTTGATACTCCGGTGGTTATTCATTCTCATGGCGGAAGGGTTCGGGGTATCCACACCGGTAAGATAAAAATTGATCTGGCGATTATTCCCGCTTCTGCAGCTGACTGCGAAGGAAACGCAACGGGTTCTCATGGTAAATCGGCTTTTGGGTCTATCGGATATGCAGTAATTGATGCCCGTTATGCAAAGGAGGTGATTGTCGTTACCGACAACCTGGTTGAATATCCTTGTATTCCGCTTTCCATCTCGCAAAATTTTATCGACCATGTGGTTGTTGTGGATTCCATCGGAGATGCTTCCAAAATTGCAACCGGGACAACCCGGATCACCAAATCCCCAATGGATCTGAGGATTGCAAAGATTGCTGCTGACGTTATCGAACACTCCGGATTTTTCGTTCCTGGGTTTGCCTTTCAGGTTGGGGCCGGAGGTGCTTCCCTTGCGGTAGCAAAATTTATCCGTGAAAAGATGAAAACACAAGGGATGAAAGGCAGTTTTATGCTGGGTGGCATCACTTCTTATTGTGTCGATATGCTCAATGACGGACTCTTTGAGACTATTTTCGATGTGCAATCATTCGATGCCGTTGTGAGTAATTCACTTTTAAATAATCGCCGGCATATTGAGATTCCGGCAGCGCTTTATGCGAATCCGTTCAATTGCGGATGCATCACCAATAAGATTGATGTGGTCGTACTTGGGGCACTTGAAATTGATGTTGATTTTAACGTGAATGTCATCACTGGTTCTGAAGGATATATCCGCGGAGCATCCGGAGGACATTCCGACACGGCATCCGGTGCAAAACTCACCGTTGTGGTCTGTCCCTCATTCCGTGGCAGAATCCCCATCATCAAAAAACGGGTACATACAATTGTTACGCCTGGGGAAACGGTCCATGTACTCGTAACCGAACGCGGAATCTGCGTGAATCCAATGTTTCCGGAGCTTGAAGAGAATCTGAAAAGAGCAGGGCTGAATGTTAAAGATATTCATGACCTTGAGATAGAAGTAGATAAAATTACCGGTATCCCCGGTCCGCTGGAATATACCGATAAAATAGTCGGGATTGTTGAATACCGCGATGGTACCATCATCGATGTGATTCATCAGATTAAGGAGAAGTAATGTGGAAGGCTTTTAGGCTGTAGGCTAATAGGCTATTAGGGTCTAAGAAATTTAATAGGTCTTTCTAATATTTAAATGTCAATTGCCTAAAAGTCTAACAGTCTAATAGTCTAAAAAAAAATAATTATCGAACCACTTCAGGCAATATTGGAAGCCCGTGATCATCGGGCATTACTTAAGGGTCAGATCGCAAAGAGAGGTTTGCCTTCGATGAGTTTAACCCTGAATATACCCGGATTTCCCAAAAGTAATTCTTCGGTACAAACTTTCTTTGGATATTGCCTGATCGATTTCAGGTGTTTTTTAAAAGCGAATCTGATCACTATTCTTGAAAATAAATCGGTTTCAGGAATCGATGCAGCCGGAGATTTTTACCTGGTACCCTGTTCTCCCGGCACCAAAACACTCCACGAAATCAAACAATTATGTGAATCGTTTGAGCAAAATCACCCGTTGGGTCGGTTCATTGATGCAGATCTGAACGATGCCAATGGGGAGAGTATCTCCTCCGGAAAATCAAAAATCTGTTTCTTCTGTCTTGAAAGACCCGCCATTGAATGCCGCAGGGAATATGCCCACGATTTCGAGGAGGTGAGATCGTTTATGTTTTCAAAAATGGATGGCTATTGCAAGGAGAGGCATGAAAATGAGTTGGTCGATAAGCTGTCATCACTAGCTTTGAGGGCAATTTTATCTGAGATCTCGTTAACCCCAAAGCCTGGATTGGTTGATAAATTCAGTAACGGGAGTCATAATGACATGAATTTTCAGACTTTTTTGGATTCCACAACAGCCATTTATCCTTGGTTTCCGGAGCTGATCAGGGAGGGGATAAAATTTAGTGACCCGGATCTGACCAAAGCGTTGCCAATTCTCCGGAATATTGGATTGCGTATGGAAGCTGCCATGTTTGAAGCTACCCGAAATGTCAATACCCAAAAAGGGATCATCTTCCTTATTGGGCTTGCGCTGTTTGCCTGTGGCCAGTTGATTGGCAAAAGTGACAGGTTTAATGATGATGAATTCAGGGATCTCATTCGGGGCATTTGTCAGGGTATAGTTACCAAAGAACTTAAGAACATAAGTGATGGCACCGTAAGTCATGGCGCTGATATGTTCTGTAAATACGGGTTTAGCGGTGCCCGGGGTGAAGCAGAAAGTGGTTTTGAAACGGTTTTCAGATTTGGTTTGCCACAGCTATTGAAAGCCGTTCAATTAAATGATTCACTGCTTATTAGATGTTTCCTGGAAATCGCTTCCCTAAATAAGGATACGAATATTCTTTACCGGAGTAATCCTGAGGTTTTGGCTGAATTTCAGAATCTATGTACCCAGGCTCTCGAAGATTTCACGGAACAGAAATATAACGCAGTGATTGAATTTTGTAAAAACAACAATATTTCACCCGGAGGGTCTGCAGATTTGCTGGCTGTGACTATTTTTGTATGGTCTGTGATACGGGCCGATCTGTAAAGACACACGATCGTGCGTCTCAACAGAAAATATAATTAAAGGTAATAAATGACTTTTGAAGATACCGATTTCAGGCAGGAGACCCTGGATCTCGATAACCCTTTCGACGTAAAGTTGGTGAAGGATTTTCTGGGTGAGCTTGGATTTGATTTTGATCCAGCGGAGGTTGAATGCACGATGATTGTTTACAATCTGAAGGGAGATCTGGTTGGGACCGGTTCTCATCAGGGGAGGATTCTGAAATATTTTGCGGTGGCCCCCAAATTCAGGGATACCACAGCCTTTGCCCTGATCGTCACTTATATGACCGAGAAGCTGCTAAAGATTTACAAACATACTTTCGTCTTCACCCGTCCCGAAAATTCAATACGGTTTACCGGTTTGGGCTTTACTGAAATAGCATCGGCGGAACCGCTTTATACCTTGCTGGAGTTTGGCTTTGAATCGATATATACCTACCAGGATTATTTAAGAACCCTGACCGTTCCTGTGACGGGTGATAAAGTAGCGGCGATAGTTGTCAATTGCAATCCTTTTACAAACGGGCATAAATTTCTCATAGAAAGGGCCGCTGCTGAAAATGAGGTGGTCTATCTGTTTGTGGTTGAAGAAGATCTGTCGGTATTTCCGTTTTCGGTAAGGTGGGATCTCATCCGGAAGGGAATCAGTCATCTTAAGAATGTAAAGATGATTCGTGGCGGAATGTATGTGGTATCGGGTTCAATATTTCCTGCTTATTTTCTTAAAAATGAGACGATTGACGCTGTTATGTTAAAACAGGCAGAGCTTGATGTTCAGATTTTTGCAAATTACATCGTTCCGGTTTTAGGTATTAAAAGACGGTATGTCGGTACTGAACTCTATTGTAAAACGACCGAAACCTATAATTTAGCCATGAAAACCATCCTTCCGGCAGCCGGGGTGGAAGTCATTGAAGTCACCCGGAAGGCGATTGGTTTGGGATCAGATAATTTGCCCGATTATATCAGTGCATCAAAGGTGCGCGATGCGATCAAAAGGGACAAATTGTATGAAGTGATCGATTTTCTCCCTGACTCAACCCGGGATTATCTGTTCTCGGAGGAATCCCTGCCAATCCGGCAAAAGATTAAAGAGGGTAAGGGAAGGCATTGATTCCTGGGTAATTTTCGGTTAAAAGAGGGAGTAGGAGGTCAGATAAGAGTTGTTTTATTTGAAAAAACTTTAATATTCGGGGATGTTTGAATTTAATTTAACCTTACAATCAGATAAAATTCTTTTGAGGCCTTTAAATTCCGGAGATTTCAACGCATTTGAGAAAATGACCAATGATCCGTCAATGTGGATTTATTTCACAAGCGATTTGTCTGTTAAATCTGATCTATTGAATTGGATTGAAGATGGACTGAGAGACTTTGAAAGCAAAAACAGATTACCCTTTACAATTATTGATAAATCCACAAACAATCCAATAGGGTCGACTAGTTTTGGGAATATTTCCACAAGAGATCAAAGAGTTGAAATTGGCTGGACTTGGATCGGTAAGGAGTTTCAGGGTACAGGCGTTAATCAGGCGATAAAATACCTGATGCTAACTTATATATTCGATAAGCTTGGATTTGAAAGAGTAGAAGTTAAAACTGATGTTCTGAATCTAAAAGCCAGAAAGGCATTGATCCGGATCGGTTTTAAAGAGGAGGGTGTAATGCGGAGTCATACGCTCATGACGCATGGCAGACGACGGGATACGATTTATTATAGTATCCTGAAATCGGAATGGGATGAAATAAAGATGAAAAATAGGTGGGTTCAGCCGCTTTAAAGGTTAAAAAAAGAATTATGCAACGATATTTTATCCAGCTTTCGTACGATGGAACCGCATACCATGGTTGGCAGATTCAGCCCAATGGCATGTCGGTTCAGGAAATGGTTGAAAAGAAACTTTCGGTTGTTGCCCGCGAGACTGTTTTGGTTACGGGAGCCGGACGTACCGATGCAGGAGTCCATGCCTCATTCTTTGTCGCTCACTTTGATGTTGAAAATGAACAGCTTGATAATCAAAAAATCATTCATGGTCTGAATAATCTTTTACCTGCCGATATCGCTGTTCAGAATATTTACAAGGTGCATCCTGATGCTCATTCCCGGTTTGATGCTTTGAGCCGCACTTACAAATATTATGTAGTGAAGATTAAAGATCCGTTTTCAAGACAGTATGCCGCAAGGGAGCATGGGAATCCTGATCTGCATAAAATGAATGAAGCAGCCTGTAAATTATTTGATTACGACGATTTTACGAGTTTCAGCAAACTTGGAACCGATGTTAAAACCAATATTTGTAAGGTTAGTCTGGCCGAATGGAAAAAGACTGAAAACGGATATGTATTTACGGTCACGGCTGATCGTTTTTTACGAAATATGGTTCGGGCAATTGTAGGAACCTTACTGGAGGTGGGCTACGGTAAAATTTCAGTCGAAGAATTTTGCAGGATTATTGAGCGAAAAGACCGGTGTGCGGCCGGTACGAGTGTGCCGGCAAGGGGACTTTTCTTGGTCGATATCGGATATCCCGAAATTCTTTCGAAGGGATTGATCAGATAGAGTAAGATTATAATTCCCTGTTCCAGATTTCCCAGGCAGCCAGTGCCTGAAGATGGAGCATTTCCAATCCGTTTTTAATGGTTGCCCCCCGTTCACTCCCTTGCTTTAAAAATTCGGTGACCTCAGGATTATAGACCAGATCATAAAGTAAATGCCTGGAAGTAATCCATTCAAAAGGGATGGCCGGACAACCTTCGATATTTGGATATGTCCCAATCGGAGTGGTGTTTACAACTATTTTATAGCTCTCCATCACGTCCTCATCCAGATCATTGTACGAGATTTCACCCTTCTCTTCAGGATTACGGGAGACTAAAATGGCATCAATTCCAAGATTTTCAAGGGCCTTTACAACGGCCTTTGACGCTCCTCCCGTTCCCAGAACCAGCGCTTTATGGTGATATTGCTGCAACAATGGTTTGATCGATTCCTGGAATCCGTGAATATCAGTGTTATAACCATGTAAAGATACCTGACGACCTGAATGGTGAATTCTGATCGTGTTTACCGCTTTAATTTGTGCAGCCGCATCATCGATTTGATCAAGGTAGGCAATTACCTGCTCTTTGTATGGGATGGTCACATTGAATCCCTCTAGATCAGAATGAGCGCTAATCAAGTGATTCAACTCTTCGATACTTTCAAGTTCAAAATTGAGATAGGCGGCATCAATCCCCTCGTTCAAGAATTTTTCAGTAAAAAACTTACTCGAAAAAGAGTGGGAGAGAGGAAAGCCAATCAGTCCGAATTTTCGTTTCATCTGTATATAATTTGTTTTTTTAAGGCCAGATGGAATCGCCATGAGGAAATATTCATTTCGGTGGATGATATTCTTACCATGGCGGTTTCATTCGTGTATATTTTGCTTTTTAAAGTCAGGATTGCCGGAAGGAAATATTCATTCTGATTTGTGATATCTCGCCTATTCCTTTTGTATCTGAAATTTTATGGAAAATAAATTATTGAAACTCGCCAATCATCTTTAGGATCCATCGTTTCGATTTCAGACCAGGGAAATCGAGGAGCATTTCAGTATGCATCGGGTAGTTGAGGTTGAGCGCCTTCCTGAGATAACTTTTTGCAAGTTGTAAATTTCCGTTTTCTGCAAGGTAACCGGAAAGTTTATAGAGCATTAGCACATTATCAAATATCGTTTTTTCAGCCTTGAAAAGGGTCTGAATGGCCAGGTCAAGCTGATCATAATGGTAAAAAAAGTCGGCAAATGCAATCCAAAAATCGGAGTTGGTATCCTCTATTTCCACTGATTTTCTAAAGGCGATCAGCGCATCTTCATAATTATCCAGAGCGGCATTCACTTTTCCAAACGCGCTCCAGAAATCGGCACAGCTATCATCCAGTTTGATCGCTTTTTTCAGAAAAACTAGACTTTCAGCAAGGTTCTCTTCGATCATCAGCACAATTCCGGCGCCGTACCATCCGTCGGCATTACCGGGATCGAGCTGAATTGCCTGTTTGTAATAATTATACGATTTTGTGTAATCTTCCAGTTGAAAATAACACTCTGCAATATATACCCTGGCATCTGAAGAGTTTTTGTCAAACCGCAAATAATCGAAGTAATAGACTAATGCCTCATCATACCTTTCAATAGTGGAGAGGGTGTTGGCTTTGTTGAAAAGGGCTGAGGCATAATTCTCGTCGATTGCCAGCGCAAAATCGTAGGCCTCGATCGCTTTATCATAATCTTCAAGGCGCGTATAAATGATTCCGAGGTTATACCAGGCTGATTCTGCAAACGGATCAATATCCAGATATTCGTTGTAGAAATGGATACTTTTGTCATCATCTCCTAATTTGTCGTAGCAAAAGGCAAGATCGTAAAGTACACTGTCATTTTTTGGATTTTCCTGATAAGCTTTCTCCAGGAAATAGGCGGCACGCCGATAATCAGTGCTTTGCACATAGCCAGCACCGATATTATAGAGCAGGTCATCCCGATCTTCAAAAGAATATTTTTCAGCTTTCCGGTAATAATCGTATGCTTTATTCTCCTCTCCCTGAATGCTGTAACAGTTTCCCAACATTAACAGCACTTCGGGATTTGTATTTTCGATTTCGCCAAGCATTTCGAGCAGTTGAAGCGCTTTGTCGGTTTTGAACTGTCCGATCAGAACCTGCGCTTTTTTGATTTTTACCATCAACGAATAGGGATGTTGTGAGATGGCAATCTCGCATGCCTGCAAAGCATTGGTTAACTGACTTTTGTCGATATAATGGTCAACAATGTGTTCGAAATCCGATACGTCAAAGAAACCCATCTGTTCATCAGACAGCATTTTCTTATAACGTTTCAAAATTCCGGCAAATTCCTTACTCTCGGAATTTTCTCTTGCCCCTTCCCACATTGCCATACTTCAATAATTTATTTGCAAAGATAACAATTTGATTTATTTGATCTACAATGGCTGATGTTCGCTTCGTAAAAGGTCATTTATGGTCTTTACCGGGTTGAAGGTGATGATGGGAACCTCTACAAACAAGGTAATCCAATCTGCCATCGCTCCGTTCCACAACCCTGGAAGTTCCTGCGCCTTGAGCGTTTTCCCGTCTTTTGATTTGGAGGAAATAAATCCTGTTTCCGGGTCCCGGTATTTTAGCAGGTCAAATTTTTCTCCCAGATAATTACGAATCCCGCAAACCAGGTCAACAGGATTAAAATGGGTTGCCTGATTTGAAATCGCTTTTTGCCCGGGATCCTTGTGATCGATCTGGCTGCTTTCAACCACCTGAAGCGAGACTATACCGTCATCGTTTTGTGCCCAGAAGGGTCCTCCCCCGGGTTCGCCTTCATTCTTCACCATTCCACAAATCCTGATTGGCCGGTTCAGTTTCCGATGAAGGTAGTGAATCAAAGTTGAATCGTCGGCATTATACTGTTTATCAACAGGTTCTATGCAAAGTTCCTTTTCGGTGAACTCGATGATTTCAGCCAGTTGCTGATCTGAAACTGTTTTTGTCTCCAGCAGCCTTAGGTAACCGAATATTCGCTCCTGATAATCTGACAAAAGAAGAGCCAGAGCCATTTTATACCGGACTGTTTCTTCCTTGAGCCGGTCGGGAACCACATTGTCGATGTTCTTGACAAAGAGAATATCTGCATCAATCTCATTTAAATTATCTAGCAGGGCTCCATGACCTGCCGGCCTGAAAAACAGGCTGCCGTCGGAAAGCCGGAACGGATTATTTTCGGGGTCTACCGCGATAGTGTCGGTAAACGGTTTTTGTTCCGAAAAGGAAATGTCATATTTTACCCCAAACTTTATCTCCAATTGAGGAGCAGTTTGCGCAATCTTTTGAGTAAACAGGCTCAGATGTTCAGGGGATACAGTGAAATGAAGCTTTACATTTCCCTGACTGTCAGAACCGTAAAGTGCACCTTCGATCATGTGCTCTTCAACGGGTGTCCTCGGACCTTCCAGGTAAAGATGGAAATCCAGAAGTCCTTTTGGCAGGAATCCATAGTTTAAACCTTTGTCAGATAATACGTAATCGATTATTTCGCAATATCTCAGCCGATTGTTTTCACTTAATTTCCCTTCAAGTGCTGAAGTGAGTTTTTTATAAAAGGCGAACTTCGACAGCTGGTCAAAAAACTGGCCAACACTTTTGAACCGATCTTCAAGGAGAAGTCTGGCGGCTTTCTCATTTGAATTGCCTGCTTCTTCGGCAAACGAGAACAGTGATTGAAACATCCGGCTTGCAGCCCCTGAGGCAGGGACAAATTTGGCCGGCTTCAACCCTTCCCCAACTTTTTGGGTAAACTGTTTTACCGCCAATGATACTTTGGAATCCTCCAGCCGGATGATCCCGTCACCAACGGTGGCAGGTCGAAGAACCTTTAGAAACGGGAATCCTTTTCTGAAATGGGAAATCTGTTTTTCAATCTCCTCAAGATTGCTTCCCCTGTTTATGATTTGCTCGAGATCGTTTTTTGTAAACATTTTTTTCATCGTTCATTATGACCTAAAGATATACAATTGTCTAAAAAATGATTCGGGTTTGAATTTTTTGTGACTATCAATTATCAACAGGAAGTTAACATCTGCCAAATCTCACTACCTGATCGAATAAAAACTAAATTTGGCGTTCAAAATCTGTGTTGATGTCCGATGCAATTACATATCCGTGGAACCATTCTAAAAGGTATAATGATTTCTCGACCCACTTCAGAACCTTGTTTGAAGGGCGTGTTCAGAAGATTTCGGTCAATGCCGGATTTACCTGTCCCAACAGGGATGGAACTCGGGGTCGGGGCGGGTGCACCTATTGCAATAATAAAACTTTTCAGCCCACATATTGCGATTTGGATAACCTTTTGAAAATCCAGCTTGATGAGGGAATTTCTTTTTTCTCAAGGAAGTATAAGATGATGAGGTATTTAGCGTATTTTCAGTCGTATACCAATACCTATGCTCCTGTTCAGATTTTGCGGGATTTGTATGAAGAAGCGATCAGCTACCCTGGTGTGATTGGTTTGGTAATCGCCACACGTCCCGATTGTCTGAGCAGTGAGGTGCTCGATTTGCTTGAAGAACTCTCCCGCAAATGTTATGTCATGGTTGAGCTGGGACTTGAAACGCTGAAGGATGCCACGCTCGAAAGAATCAATCGAGGACATACATCAGAAGAGTCGGTGTTGGCCATAAAGGAACTGGCATGCCGGTCGATTCATAATTGTGCCCATCTGATCCTGGGACTTCCCAGTGAAGATCATGGCGATTTTATTGAACAGGCCAGAGTTATTTCCACCCTTCCCGTTGAAAATATCAAACTGCATCAGCTTCAGATCCATAAGGGAACCGCAATGGCAAAGGAATACTCCCTGTTTCCTGAGCGTTTTCAACTTTTTACCGTTGAGGGGTATACCGAAATGGTGGTGGATTACCTCGAGAACCTTAATCCAGCGATTATTGTGGAACGATTTGTGAGCTCTGCTCCGGATAATATGGTCATTGCACCCCGCTGGGGAATCAAGAATTATGAGTTTGTGGCCAAGGTTGAGAAGCGACTTCTTGAAAGGAATACCTGGCAGGGGAGGATTTGGGGAATGAAGGAATTAAAAAATGAAGGAGTTAATGGCTGTAATTAGCGGTTTGAAATTTTGAACCAATCTATAAACCTATTTTGATTTCTGTTTAAATCTTCATAGGAAATTTTAACGGGCTCCTGCTAAAAAATATTTCAATGCTCATGTGATTTTTGGTTAATTCTTGCGACTTATAGTTCAAAATCAAACGCTGGCAAATGGATAACAATAAATTGCAATCTGATTTTATAGAGCTAATTGAAGTAAATAAGAAATTGATTTATAAAGTCAGCTTTCTGTACTGTGATAACACGTTGGATAAGAAAGACTTGTTTCAGGAAATCATTACAAATTTATGGATTGCTTACCCAAACTTCCGGAATAAATCAAAAATAAGCACCTGGATTTATCGTGTAGCCTTAAATACTGCAATAACCTGGTTTCGTGATTATAACAAGCAAGCTAGGAGGATTGAATATACCGATTTGGTCCCTCATTTTACCAATGAACACGATCATACAATTGACGAATTGTATAACCAATTATATAGCGCGATTGACACCCTGGGGAAAATAGACAAGGCGATAATACTGTTACTTCTTGATGAATGTTCATATGAGGAGATTGCAGAAATTGTCGGCCTGACTAAAACGAATGTAGCTACTAAATTAAGCAGGATTAAGGTAAAGCTTAGAGATCAAATGTTTAACAATTAACACTTAGCAATTATGGAAATAGAAGATTTAAAAACAATATGGGAGAAATACGATAACAAACTCGATAATCTTGAAAAACTAAATAAAAAATTAATTATGGAAACACTTTCGAAAAAACCGCAGAGAAAATTAAACTGGTTAAAATTTAAAAGTATTTATGGTATAATCATGCCACCAATTATTCTGGTTTTAGTCTTTGGTCCAAGGTTTCGATCAGAAAATATAGATTTGAATGTAATTATTGGCAGTTCCCTGATTTTAACCGTAATGGTTTATTTAGGTTATATTAGTGTAAAAAGCGTAAAGGCATTAAAAGGGGTTGATTTAAGCAGGGATTCAGTGATAGAATCTGCAAGAAAAGTAAATAATTATATTGCTATTTTGAATGTGAGACATAAATATTCATTTGTTACTTATCCTTTACTTTTTGTGGGAACACTTTTAGTTATTTGGAATAGTATTCATTTCGATACTAAAACAACACTGGAATTTATCGGTTTGTTTGTTTTTATAATTTATCTATCAAATAAGCAGTTTAAGGTTTACAGAGCAGGGATAGAACGCTTAGAAAAAGAAATACTTGAATTGGAGGAATATACGACATGATATACTATTTTGCTAATCAGGATTTTTTAACAATGCGGGTCTAAGTGGTTTTTGAACTTCTGTACCCGCATTTTAATTTTGCTTCGGCAAAGAATTTATGCAACAAGCCATCTTTTACCAGGAAGAACAGGGTATTAATAGTAAAAATATAACGTCTTATTAAACTGCTTTGAGACTTAGCGGCTTGGCGTGAATAAAAAGGAAAATCTCACAAAGACGGTAAGACGCTTAGGATAACCAATGGCTAATAGCTATTCATAAATTTTAAATCGAATGACTATTATAATTCCAATTATTTAGACCGGTCTAAATAACTTAAATTCAAAGGTGAACTTCCAGACCATATCCGCCTGCCGCCAGCTTCAATCTTTGAGATACAGGTTTGAATCGCCGTAA
>Ga0316222_1001490_pt1 | contig 28236 bp, 26 predicted proteins | sample TBH18011metaG_FD_206008 | JGI IMG/M metagenome (GOLD analysis project Ga0316222, IMG submission 206008) | Freshwater microbial communities from Trout Bog Lake, Wisconsin, USA - TBH18011 | ecosystem: Environmental > Aquatic > Freshwater > Lake > Hypolimnion/Profundal zone | place: USA: Wisconsin... | reverse complement strand
GAATGCCCTGGATAACCCGCTTCATTAGGTGAGACTTCAGTAATACGTGTTCTAGCATCATTCGCTTGGTCAATAATTGATTCGTAAAATGCCATGCTATTTCTCCTTAAGTAGAGGTAGAAACGAAACCATCAGGACTCAGGCGTCCCGATTCGTTATTAAGTGATTGGGGCATGGCAAGCCTTTTAACCAGCCGATAATCACCATGGCGAAACAATATCATGATGGTTTATTTCCACAAATATTGTTTTTATATTATCTAGTTCCATTATGGAATAAGAGAACCTCGTATCCCAATACAGGTTCAGCCTGAACACAAAGCCAAAGATCAATAGACTGTGATACGATCGATAAGGCAATGTTATGGATCACATTGCTCTAATGGCGAGGATGACGATAACAACAATTCTAAAGAGGGTATTCTGCTATGAGTTTAGATTTCAGCCGCATTGGTACGCGTGAATTTAATGTAGGAACCAAGGACCAGAAAATACGCCTTGGAGTGGGTATAGGTTTACTGGTAATCGCCTCCATCATTGAAAGCGGTGTCCTCATGCTACTTGGACTGTTGGTCGCGGTAACGGGCGGAATCAAGTGGTGCCCTGCCTACTCCGTTCTGGGTAAGAACACCGTTGAACCAGGTGACAAGCCACCTTTAATTTGAGCATGCAAAGCCCGTAAGTCATGAAGAAATCGGTTCTTCATGATTTGCGGGCTTTTAAAATTTTTTAGCCTTGGCTTATTTCTTTGCCTCTGAATGCGCCTTAACCCAGTCACTGGCAAGCTTCTGCCCCTCTGAAAGCTGTGTTCGGTTCAATTTCTTAGCGATTTTGTCCCGATTGTTCACATATTCTTTCTGGCCAGAAACGGCTGCAATATTGAACCATTTGTAGGCCTCAACATTATTCTGGGGAACACCATGTCCCGCGGCCGTCATCACACCGAGGTAGTTCTGTGCGGATGAATTCCCTTTTTCTGCAGCCTTGTTATACCAGCGAATCGCCTCACTGTAATTTTGTGCGACGCCCTTGCCGAACTCATAGCGATAGCCAAGAGTGAACTCAGCCTCGACATGGCCCTGCTCAGCCGCCTTCTTATACCAAGTAGTTGCCTCATTCTTATCCTGGGTAACACCTTCCCCTTTGCCATACATTAAGCCAACTTTATATTGGGCATTGGCGTTCCCACCCTTAGCCGACTCTTTATACCAACGAATGGCTTCAACTTGACTCTTGGGAACACCTGTACCGGACTCATACATATCAGCCAAAACATACTGAGAAGAAGCATCACCTTTTTCGGCTGCCTTAGTACACCAAAAAAGGGCGTCAATCGAACTGCTGGCTTTAACTGAGGATGAATTAGTCGTCTTTTTTTCCGATTGATCAGGGGTTGGGCGAGCTTTCTTGAGATTGGGGGAAAAATTAAGACAATTGGTCTTTTCATCTCCGGCCAGTCTGGGGTCGGATGAATCTGAAGGAGCCACTGAGGTGCTAATCTTTGTGGAAGCACATGCTGATAAAATAGCCAGCAGCATAAATGAGATAAAAAGACGCATGTATTCCTTCCTGCCCAATAAAATTGAAGATGAATTCTAACTTGTCTTAAAGACCAAATCCTATAGCTTCATGGTGAGGTATCGACCGCATTTCCTTTAGCGAAAAAGATCCAACCAAAAGCTATTGGATGAAAACCGCTCATAAGCCTTCAGGTATGAGACCATAAACCTACCAACCCACCAACAAACCAAGTCAAAGTCCATGCAGAAAAGTGACTACTTAAAGCCCCTATCCTTGGGCCTTTTCATCTGCCTTATCATCTCAGGTTGTGCCTCGATCAAAAAAGAGATCCGGGATAGCGGCACTCACTCTATGGAAAGTCAGCTCCGCGCATCGGGATTTAAAATCATGATTGCCGATACCAAAGACAGACAAGAACTTATGAATTCTCTCCCACCTCAAACGATTACCAGAATTGCTCGACCAGATAATGTTTACTACATTTACCCTGACCCGAACGTATGCAGCTGTCTTTATGTAGGCAGAGACGCTGAATATCAGAGCCTGCAACAATTGAGTGCATCGGCTTCACAGTCACGTCAAGCATCGTATATGCATCAAAGAGCAGAAACACAGGAGGCAGGCAACGCTCCCATGGGGCCTTGGGGGAATTATGGGTGGGGGCTCACCAATCCAAACAGTATGGGAAGACCCGCATGGGATCCCGAATAAAAAATCAGTACATAAGCTATATCTTTATCGGCTGTTAACCACTTTAGAATATGATTTTTGAGCGGCGTTTAGCTTATACTTTAAGTGTCAATATCATTTACAGCGAGTAATTACAATGCGCAGAGTGATTTTTAATCAAAAAGGGGGCGTCGGGAAATCGACGATTGCGTGTAATTTGGCTGCTATTAGTGCTGCTGAAGGCAAAAAGACACTGGTAGTTGACCTCGATGTGCAAGGCAATTCCTCGCATTACCTTTTGGGTGACAAAGTAGAAGACCCAGAGGCAACCATCGCACACTTCTTCAAGGACACCCTCAGCCTTAACCTATTCAGCAAAGGAACAACGGAAGGTCTCAACGATCAGATCCACGAAACTCAATATCAAAACCTGTTTGTGCTGCCGTCACACCCAGAACTTGAGCCACTGCAATCACGTCTTGAGTCCCGGTACAAAATCTACAAACTACGCGAAGCCTTGGACGCTCTCTCAGGTTTTGATCGCGTCTACATTGATACACCACCCGTACTGAATTTTTACAGCCGTTCGGCCCTCATAGCCGCCAATCGCTGTTTGATTCCTTTCGATTGCGACGCCTTCTCAAGAGAAGCCCTATACAACTTACTGAATTCGCTTGCAGAAATACGCGCCGATCATAATCAGGACCTAGAGGTTGAAGGGATCATTGTGAACCAGTTCCAAAGTCGAGCTAAGTTGCCGCAGCAACTGGTTGACGAATTAATTGATCAAGGACAACCGGTACTGGAAACCAAACTGTCATCATCAGTGAAAGTTCGGGAATCCCATAGCTTGTCCCAGCCGCTGATCCACTATGCACCTGAGCACAAACTTTCTGAGGAATTCAGAAACTTACATCGTGAACTGGATAAACGTCGAACTCAAAAAAGAAAGAGTTCCGCATCCGCGGCGTCCAATTAATATAGAGATAGTATCTCTCAAATTTCTTATCACATGAATAACAAAAAGGCGCCTAGAGGCGCCTTTTTGTTGCCTGAAGATAAACAGCCTTAGCCGTTGATCCAGTAATGTACAAAGATTGACGCCACATACCCTGCGGCTATAGCCGGTGTCCACTTAAGGTGACTGAAGAAGGTATACATACCTTTGGATGTTCCCATCAAGGCGACACCAGCAGCAGACCCCACTGACAACATGGTTCCACCCACACCTGCAGTCAGCGTAACCAGCAACCACTGGTACAGATCCATATCTGGATTCATGCTTAATACAGCAAACATAACAGGAATATTGTCCACAATGGCTGACAGTATGCCAATCAGTACGTTAGCGGTTGTTGCACCTAAACCATCGTACATAGCGACCGAGGCCAGTTCCAAGTACCCAATATAACCAAGACCACCCACGGCAAAGACAACGCCGAAGAAGAACAGCAGCGTATCCCATTCAGAGTCTTTAACGTTATTGAAGACGTCGAACTTTCCATTTGCCTCACTGGTGTAAAGCATCTTCAGTCGGTATCCATAAAACATGAGGAAAGAGAGACCCACCATCATCCCGAGGAATGGAGGCATGTGTAAGAACTGCTTAAAGCTCACAGCACTGGCGATGGTCAGACCAAATAGACCACAGATCACTAAAGCACCTGGCTTCATGACAACCTGCTCTTCATCCGGAAAAGCTGGTGTCTCATTAGGAATGGCAAAGTGCATGATGGCTGCCGGAACGGCAAAATTCACTATCGATGGGATGAAGAGATGGAAAAAGTCAAAAAACTCAGCTTTACCCGCCTGCCAAACCATCAGTGTAGTGATGTCACCGAAGGGACTGAATGCGCCACCGGCATTAGCAGCACTTACTAGATTCACGAAACCTAGAGCAACAAAGGCCGGACTATTAGCACCTACAGCCATGACGACAGCACCCACCAAAAGAGCTGAAGTGAGGTTATCAGCAACAGAAGACAGGAAGAAAGTGATAATACCGGTTATCCAGAAAAGTTTACGGTAACCAAAGTTCCGACTAACTAACCATGAACGAAGCGCTTCGAATACATTTCGTTCAGCCATCGCATTGATGTAAGTCATGGCAACCAAAAGGAACAAAAATAGTTCCGCATACTCACGCAAATCATGCTCGAAAGCTTTATGAACTTGCTCTGCAGGAACCCCATTGGTTGAAGCCATGTAGGCTACATGAGCCCAGATGATTCCGGCCGCAAGAATTACAGGCTTTGATTTACGTAAATGCGTAAATTCTTCGGTCATCACAAATGCGTAGGAAATGATGAAGATCAGAACACAGTACAATCCACGCTGTGTGCCGGTCAGACCGAGATTGGCCGCTTCTTCAGCAGAAGCCATTTCAGGCAATATGAGCAATGACGATAGCAATAGAAGTGCGCGTAACAAAGCTAAACCCTCTTTTGTTTTTGAGATTGACAAGAATCCGCGAGATCCGGAAGCAGGCAGAGCCTCAGGACATAAGATTTGATTATAGCATTAGCCAAGCCGCGACAAAGCCAGCAGCATGTAAATCAACATAAAAAAGCGCTAGGCCTGCCGAAAATCACAGCTTATATCTAAAAATTGTTAGACCATTACCTTTTTCTGTTTTTTCATCTAGCCTTCTCCGTAGTATATTTAGGCGTTATTCAAATGACGCGCTCAGCGCCACGCCAAATTAACGTAAAGGGACATGTACCAATACAACAACTACGATCAAACGCTCGTCAACGAAAGGGCGGCGCAATTCAGAGATCAAACTCAACGATTCTTGGCCGGAGAACTGACTGAAGACCAATACCGTCCATTAAGATTAATGAATGGTCTTTACATTCAGCGTTACGCACCTATGCTGCGCGTTGCGGTCCCTTATGGCCTACTAAGCTCTAAGCAAATGAGAATGTTTGCCCATATTGCTAGGACCTATGATAAAGGCTACGGGCACTTCACCACGCGTCAAAACATCCAGTTTAATTGGCCAAAGCTTGAAGATGTTCCAGACATCCTCGACGATCTGGCAAGCGTCCAGATGCATGCCATTCAGACCAGCGGTAATTGCATCCGTAACACTACCAGTGATCACCTTGCCGGTGTTGCCGCTGATGAATTGGAAGATCCGCGTCCTTATTGTGAAATCATTCGGCAATGGTCGACGCTTCATCCTGAATTCGCCTTCCTGCCCCGGAAATTCAAGATTGCCGTCAGTGGAGCACAGAAAGATCGTGCCGCAACCCAAGTACATGATATTGGGTTACAATTGGTTAAAAATGAAGCTGGCGAAATAGGCTTTGAGGTCCTCGTTGGAGGTGGCCTCGGCCGAACTCCAATCATAGGCGTTACCCTCCGCACGTTCCTTGAAAAGAAGCATCTTCTCTCTTACCTTGAAGCCATTCTCAGGGTATATAACCAATTGGGCAGGCGTGATAATAAATACAAAGCCCGCATCAAGATTCTGGTTAAGGAAACTGGCATCGATAAATTCCGTGATCTTGTTGAACACGAATGGCTGCATATTCGAGATTCAATGGTCTTATCCCAGACAGAGATTGATCGAGTTAGTGCGTTCTTTCATCCACATCACTACGAAACAGTCGAAACCGACTGCCAAGACCTAAAGTCCTTACTGGATTCAAACAGTGATTTCTCGGCCTGGTATCAACACAATACCGTTGCCCATAAAATCGCCGGATATAGAGCGGTATTCTTATCGCTTAAACCTCACGGAACACCACCCGGAGATATGAAAGACTGGCAGATGGATGTAGTTGCTGACCTTATGGATCGTTTCAGCTTTGGGGAAATAAGGGTCACACACACACAGAATCTGGTTATGGCCGATGTTCGTCAATCTGATTTACCCATTCTATGGAACCATCTGAAGGAGATCCATCTAGCTACGTCTAATATTGGTACGGCGACCGACATGATTACCTGTCCGGGTTTGGACTTCTGCTCTTTGGCAAACGCCACATCAATACCCATAGCAAACGACATACAGGCTCTCTTTGAAAATCTGGACTACCTATACGATTTGGGAGAAATCCGCATCAACATTTCAGGCTGCATGAATGGGTGTGGACATCATACCGTCGGGCATATTGGCATCCTCGGTGTCGATAAGAAAGGCGAAGAGTGGTACCAAATTACGCTGGGCGGCTCATCAAGCAACGATGCCACTTTAGGTGAAAGACTAGGACCCTCTGTTGCCAAGAACGAAATCGCCCAGGTCATGAATCATATATTCATGACGTATCACGAGGTCCGCGAAGACGGTGAAACCTTTCTAGAAACCGTCAGAAGAACCGGCATCCAGTGCTTTCAGGAGCGTGTATATGGCAATCATTAAAAACGGCAGCATCACTCAAAACACGTGGCGCCATCTTGGAAATGATGAACCAGCGACAGGCTCGAATATCACGGTCTCCCTTGATCGTTGGCTTTCTGAACACGGTCAACTAGGATCAGGGCCTTTAGGCGTCAGATTAGCGAGCGATTCAGACCTAAATAAAATCGCAAGTGAGCTAGACCAAATCCCATTGATCGTTTTAGAAATGGCCGCCTTTACCGATGGCCGTGTTTTCTCTCAGGCACGACTACTTAGGGAAAGAATGGGGTTTAAGGGTGAACTCAGAGTAATTGGGGATTACCTCAGAGATCAGATGTTCTATTTATCCCGAGTTGGTGTGGATGCGTTTGAGTTCCCGGAAGGAACCGATCTGGAAGATCGACTGACTGCATTTAGAGAGTTCACGGTTACCTATCAGGGTGCTGTAGACGAACCAAGACCACTTTTCCTCCGTTAAATCATTTAATAAGCTCGACGCCAAAGCTAGAGGAGCCCACTCATGAATCAAGGTTTGCACTTCGTTTTCATCGTTATGTTTTGGGGCCTCCTCTTGGATGGCTGCTCGATCTCAGAATCAATAACATCCTCATACTCGAGCTCAGAGTCTAGCGGTTCAAGTTCCTCATCTTCAGGCTCAAAAAACGAGGTCAGCAAGGAAATGGTGCCCTATCGAGATGACGTAGCGAACCTCACCTTCTCGATTGCTGGTTCATCAATGAGCCCTAATGATTTTTCAACGGCACTGACCAGGACCGCCACACAGTACCGAATCAGCGACTGGTCGCAGCAAAAAGCAACTTATTATGGTGTAGGCAAGGGCCTCAAGAAGGCGGGGGTTCTCAAGGAGTCGATCGCTCAGTTACCTTATCTTAGCAAGGTACTTGCAAGCGATCAAAATGCAGTGAACCTAATTGAGAAAGGCTACGGTCAGTAACGTAAAACGGATTTCTCAATAGAAGCAAATCTCGATTACACAAATCAACGCATCAGACCCGCCACCATGAGGTCTGGAAACAATCTGCTGATAGTGGCCCAACTGCTCGTTGCCATCATAGCTGCCCACCAGGCCTTCGCTGATGAAAGCAGCCACACGATAGATTTCATCTATATCGACGCGAATGCGGGCGGGTCAAGCGGCGGACATGTTGCACTTAAATTGGACGACTCGGTTTACCATTTTCAAAATCAGTCCGGATACAATCAATTAGTGCGGGAAAACTGGAACCAGTTTAGATATATCTATAACGATGTAGAAAACCGGAATCTTTTTCTAGCGAGCCTCATGCCCCACGGAGAGGCCTTCTCTAAAATCAATGACCATCTGAGCCTCCTCCGTATCACTCAAAGCCGACACGCTGACTATCTAAAAGCACTCGAGAACGACCAAGATCTCCTCTCTAATGTCGACCCAAATATCACTTACCCTCTGAAAAGAGCCGGATTTTTCACTCAAAGCCCTTCTGCTGACCCAACTCTAAATAAACTTAAATTAACCATCGAAAAGAACCTGGGCGATTCCTTCCTAAAAACCCAGCAACTCAAATTGTCTGGTGAAATCCAAAATCTGAACTACAACCCACAGCCTACCGGCATCTTGACGTTAAGTAAGGACTTATACCCGAACTACCCACCAACGTTCTCCGAAACTTTAGAAAGGCTCTATCTTCGCTGGCTGGTCATGACCATCATTCAGGATCAATGGCCAATTAATCAATCCATTCTCATTCAGGAAAAGACCTCTAGCGTAGAGGCCCATCTGACAACAAAAGAACGAAACTGGCTTGAACAGCTGAGCGCTCATTACAGCGAGAGCATATTAAAAGAACTGAGCTCACCCGATACCTTAGGGAGCGAAGTACTTATCCTGGATCTTGTTCGCTACTACGCGATCACAAAGTCACTCTCATCGGGATATTTATTCTTAATCAATACATTGCAGAACTCGAGCACCCAAACACAATCCCCTCTAATTGAGTCCCAAAAGAACGCTATAACGCATCGACTATGGCAGCTCGAAATAGATGGTGGTCGACTAAGGAGAGACCTATTCATACTTAACGAGCCGAGTGAACGTGGATTAGGGCTTCTAGAAAACTGGGCATCAGAAAAAGAAAGCCTAAGAAATATGCTGCGCGACGATCTCGAATATCACTTCGCAGAGGTCAGCAAAACACCTGAGGCCAATGGGATGGTGAAAATACCCCTCCCTGAACAGAGAACCGATGCATTGAAGATCGCCCGCAATCGAGCTTCAGAATTTAAACGTCTTTTCTATAAAACCTATGGTTATAACCTCCTTACTAGAAACTGCGTAACAGAGCTGTTGAACGCAGTAAATAATGCCTTTAGTGGGCCCGAAGATCAGAAGCTTGGCCTAGGAGGCGTAGTCGACTCAGATGATCTAGGCGCATTCGTCCCTTATAGAGCCTATGATTTGGTTCAAACACATTACCCAACTCAGAGAACAGTTCAGTTAAAAGCACGTAGGAATAGATTGCGATCCAATGAAAACGTCAATTGGCTTAATGACCCACTGGAATTCATGACCTTCACGTCAAGTACTTACAAAATTCGTTCTGCGGATGGGGCTTTCGTGTTTTTCACCGACAATGCCTTCTGGGAACGCCCTATTTTGGGGGCGCTCAATTTGACCTATGGGCTAGGAACCGCAGCCTTCGGGCTTGTAATAGCTCCATTTGACCAAATGGGGACGATGAAGGAGGGGTTGAATGGCGCCCTTTTCAGCTTGCCAGAATTACTCGGATGGAATATCCGCAAAGGAAGTTACCACGAGCTCGAAATTAGACCATCTCGAAACCAAAGCAACTAGAGAAATAGAACCTCGGAGCCTAAGCGACCACGAGGTTCTAAAAGCTTTGAGGTCTTATTTGGACTTTGCTTGACCTTCATGCACGATGGTAATGCCTTTAAGAAGGTTCAGAGCCTCGTTGAGTGGATAATCTTGCAGCGCCAAGGCATCCTCGCCCACATCCTTGCCTTTGTTACCGTCCTCTTTAGGTGGCTCTTCTTTCTTCGGAGTCGTTTTGTTATTAATCAGATGATTAGTCAAATCAGATTCCTTAAGAGGACCAAATTCAGATTGAGCTACCGCTTCAAGCTTAACTTTTGATATTGAGACATCAGGAGATATACCTTCCGCTTGGATCGAACGCCCAGACGGAGTGAAGTAACGGGCTGTTGTCAGCTTGACTGCACCCCCATTGCTGGTAGGCAATATAGTTTGTACCGAACCTTTTCCAAAGGTCTTCTCTCCCATAATGACTGCTCGCTTATGATCCTGAAGGGCACCTGCAACAATCTCAGAGGCCGACGCTGAACCCGCGTTAATGAGGACCACAATAGGCGCCCCACCAACCAAGTCATTGGGCGCTGCATTGAATTTCATCTTGGAGTCTTCAATGCGGCCATCGGTATAAACCACAAGCCCACCATCCAAGAAAGCATCACTCACAGCGACCGCCGCATTAAGGACACCGCCTGGATTATTCCTGAGATCTAACACCAATCCATGGAGCTTACCGTTTTTTTGAAGCTCTTCGATCGCCTCAACAACACTTTCGCCTGTCTTGGCCTGGAAACTCGAGATCCTGATGTATCCGTAGCCTTCTTCTAGCATGCGGCTCTTGACGCTTTTTACTTTGATGATATCTCGAGTAATTTTCACTTTAATGGGCTGCTCGAGCCCTTCACGAACAATCATCAACATGATGGGGCTTCCTGGGTCGCCACGCATGATCTTAACGGCGTCATTGAGACTCATGCCTTTAACAGGTTTATCATCCAGCCGAATAATGAGATCTCCCGCTTTAACACCGGCCTTTTGTGCCGGCGTGTCATCAATAGGGGCAATAACCTTTACAAAGCCATTCTCCATCCCAACTTCAATGCCTAAACCACCGAACTGCCCGGTGGTGCCAACTTTGAGTTCCTCGTATTGCTCCTTGTCCAAGTAAGCCGAGTGAGGATCTAGCCCAGAAAGCATGCCTCGAATGGCATCTTCGAGTAATTTGTCGTCCTTGACCGGTTCAACGTAATCTTGACGGATACGACCATAAACCTCGGAAAACGTTTTTAGCCCCTCGTAAGGTATTGGGGAATTGTCTGCCACAGGCGGACTGGCTGGCTCTGCACCCACAAATGCAGGCGTTGCTAGGGCTACAATGAAAAAAACACTGACTAGGTGTGCTTGCAGATTCTTGTATCGCAACATAAACACTCTCTAAAAAAAATTTATTCAAAAACGACGAATATCAGCCTTTGCTCGAACACCAACCAACTGGATCTACCGCTTGACCCTGTTTACGAATTCCAAAATACAACCCAGGTTTCGATCGCCCCCCACTGGAGCCCATAGAGGCGACAACATCACCTGAATCTACAGTCTCGCCAACCGCTTTTTTAAGTGACTGGTTAAACGCATAAAGGCTCATCAAGCCTTCACCATGGTCAACGATCAGCAAAAGGCCATAGCCACGCAACCAATCGGCATAGGCTACCTGCCCAGCAGCTACCGCATGAATGGGCGATCCCTCAGCACCTGATATCACGATACCATCCCATCGCCCACCCGCTCTTGGACTACCATACCCTGCAAATAAGGGGCCCAAAGCCGGGGGACATTTGGCTTTTCCGGTTTTGACCACGGGGCGAGAAACTTGAGACTCCACCGGAGTCGTTGCTGTCATTTCGGGCCTATTACCCGTATCAACCGAAGTCAAAAGATCCTGCAACTGCCTTTCATCTTCCTCGAGTCGCCCAAGATCATCATCTTCAAGCTTTATTTCCCGATCCCAACCACGCAGTAAATCATGACGAGCTTGCTTGGCTTCTGCCAGCTGAGACTTTTCTTGCAAAAGCTGATCATGAACATTTGCCTGACGCTCAGACTCCTTGGCCAATTCAACTTCAGCGACCTCAGAGGCAGCCATATCATGCTCCCAGCGATCAATCAGAGTTGCACGCGCCTTACCAAGATAGCCGTAATAGGCTAACACACGAGCCAGTCGGCTCGGGTCCTCTTGATTCATAAGGAGCTTAAGCCAATCTTTTCGACCAATGAGATAAGCGCTTGTTAAATGTCGCTCTAACACCTGCTGCTGCTTTTTGATGGACAGCTTCAAGGCATCACGTTTACGCTTAAGATTTGTGATTCTCTTTTCGCGCTCTTGCTCCTCAACCTCTAAGCCTTCAATTGCACCTACAAGTTTTCCGTAACGCTTCTCAAGTTCTGACAAGTCTTTGTCGAGAGAGTTTCGTACCGACTGAAGCGCATCCCTAGATTTTCTGGTGGCTTCAATTTGCTCCCGAACCGCGTCGAGATTCGTTGCTGACGGTAATTCCCCCCCCTGAAGCAGGGAGGAGTGCCCTAAAAGAACACTACCCAGGGCAGCTAAAATCAGGAACCACGATGGGTTCAAGGTAGGCCCTCTCAACTCAAGAGAGAGCGACCCGTCATTTCAATCGGTTTAGGTATATCCAGCATATCAAGGAGCGTTGGAGCCACATCAGCCAAATTCCCACCATCAGCTAATTGGTGATGAGGCTTACCCTTATAAACTAGAGGAACGGGGAATAAGGTATGAGACGTCAAGGCAATCCCTGTTTCTTCGTCTACCATTTGCTCCACATTTCCGTGATCGGCCGTAATCAGCATTTCACCTCCCACCTTCTCCAAGGCAGTGACCACTCTCTTAAGAGAGGCGTCCAGTGTTTCTACAGCCGTGACAGCGGCCTCCATGATACCGGTGTGCCCGACCATATCCCCATTAGCATAATTGCAGATAATCACATCATACTCACCACCCTCAATCGCTTTCACAAGCTCGTCTGTAACTTCTGGAGCACTCATCTCAGGCTTTTGATCGTAAGTTTTGACCTGTGGTGACTGAATGAGGATTCTCGATTCACCTTCGAAAGGCTCATCAACTCCACCATTGAAGAAGAATGTGACGTGGGCGTATTTTTCGGTTTCAGCCAAGCGCAATTGCTTTAATCCATGCTCTGACAAAACCTGTCCAAGGGTATGGGTCGTAGAAGCGGGGGGAAATGCAATTGGAAAATTGAAATCCTGATGGTATTCGGTCAATGTCACATAGGATGCCAGCTTAGGCACAAAGTGACGGGAGAATCCGGAAAAGTCAGCGTCGTTGATCGCTTTAGTAATCTCCCGCGCTCGGTCAGCACGGAAATTCATGAAAATAACCACATCTCCATCGTTCAATGTAGCGGCTGAATCACCGGCTGGTATGATGGCCGTGGGATGAACAAATTCATCCGTCTCTCCTCGGGCATATGCTTCCTTGAGTCCCTGCATTGCCGTGGCCGCTGTTTGATCCGCCTTGCCTTCTACAATTAACTGATAGGCCTTTTCAACTCTATCCCAGCGATTGTCTCTATCCATGGCATAGAAACGTCCCGAAATAGTGGCAATTCGACCTGCGCCTAACTCTTTGAATTTAGCTTCAAGAGCATCGATCGATCCTCCCGCACTTTGGGGCGGTGTATCTCTACCATCTAAAAAGGCATGCATGAAGACTTTATTGAGGCCTTTTTTAACAGCCATTTCGGCCATTGCCTGAATATGAAGATCGTGGCTATGGACACCACCCGGCGAGAGAAGGCCGAAGATATGAAGCGCACCACCTGTTGAACGCGCTGTTTCAATCGCTTTGATCAGGACAGCGTTACTCAAAAAACTCCCATCGCGAACAGCTTTGTTAATCGCCGTAAAATCTTGATTGATGAGGCGACCTGCACCTAAATGCAAATGGCCTACCTCTGAATTACCCATTTGGTCATCCGGCAAACCAACGGATTCGCCCGCACAATCGAGTAAAGTATGTGGACAACTTTTCCAAAGATGCGACCATGTAGGCGTATTGGCCGTCGCAATAGCGTTGTTAACGGGGGATTCGTTATAACCGAACCCATCTAGAATGATTAAAACGACGGGTTTAGGACGATGCGAGTTCAAAGTATAATCTCCGCTAGTTCTATTAGAACCTGATTTGTTTCATTAGTGAACAAAATGTATTGGGACGCATCAAGCTGCATCCACCTGCGTGTGATTTTAGCTTTTTTTCCTCCTTTCGTCCTATGCTAAAGCTAGGGCCAACCATTAACTCGATATTGACAATGAGGCCGGATGGCAAAAATTAAGACTGCTTTGATTGATAGGGATACAGATGTGTCGATTGCTTCGGACCGACTGAAGGCGATGGCTCACCCATTACGACTTAAAATCCTCTGCATTCTGGGAAGTAACCAAGTCACTGTGCAAGAGATCGTCGAAGAGTGCGGAACTACTCAAAGTAATATCTCTCAGCATCTTGGCATACTCAGAACGAAAGGTATCTTGAACTACAACAAGGAAGGAAATCGTGTTTTTTACTTTATCGATGACAACCGTACACTGCAGCTGATTAAATTGATGAAGGAACTTTTCTGCCCTGAACACTCCGAATAACATCACACCATATAAAACAATAATGAACATGAGCTTAACACCAGACAGACTTCTTGAATTTATCGGCAATCATTGGCTTATGGTCAGTGGCTTGTTTATTGTGACCATCTTACTGATTCAGGACATCCTCGACTCGGCCCTGAGAAAACACAAAAGCATTACAACAAGCGAAGCTGTTCTTTTGATCAACGACGAAAACACCATTGTCGTCGATGTTAGGGAGCCGAGTGAATTTGCAGAAGGACATATACAGGATGCCATCAATATTCCACTGGCTAAGCTGGCCGATCGAGCTTATGAACTGGAAGGAAGCAAGAATCTCCCTATATTAGTGACCTGTCAGTCCGGAACAAGATCCTTGGCAGCTGGAAAAAAACTGACCTCTCTTGGGTTCACCAAGATATCTGAACTTCGGGGCGGCATGTACGCATGGAAGGATCAGAGCCTTCCTATCAGCAAGAAACGCTAATTCGAAAAGGCTTAAAAAATGACCACCGAGCAGAATGAGCGCGAGTTTCATATCCAAAAAATATACGTAAAAGATCTTTCTTTTGAGACACCTAACTCACCAGAAGTCTTTACCCTTCAGTGGAACCCCGAAATTGACTTCAATTTGTCTACCGCCGCCAATCCAATCCAAGAGGGGGTTGTAGAAGTAAGTCTAACTTTGACCTTAACCGTCAAGATTGAAAGTAAGATCGCTTATCTAATTGAAGTGACTCAGGCTGGAATCTTTGCAGCGACGGGATTTCAAGAAGAAGAAATGGGCCACCTTCTAGGGAGCTTTTGCCCAAATTTACTATTCCCCTATGCCCGTGAAGCCATATCGGACTTGGTAAGCAAGGGAGGGTTCCCACCCATGCTATTAGCGCCCGTTAATTTCGATGCGATGTATGCTCAGCACCTTCAACAAATGCAGCATCAACCAGAATCCAAAACCAGTCACTAGTATCTCCTATGCCGAAAATATCCGTACTCGGGGCTGGATCATGGGGTACGGCGCTCGCCATTCTTCTGAGCCGGAACAACCATCCAGTTAGACTGTGGGGGCACCATCCATTACATATGGCGGCGCTCGCCAAAGAGCGAATGAACCAACGCTACTTACCCGGCACTCGGTTCCCTGCCGATTTGGTCATTGATTCAAGCTTACAAGACAATGTGAGTGATGCCGACATCATCATCCTTGCCGTTCCAAGCCATGCCTTCCGTAAGACGCTCCTAGAACTCAAAGACACGCTAAAACCGAACTGCAAGGTGGCTTGGGCAACTAAAGGCTTAGAAATGGAGACCGGCCAATTGTTGCACACGGTTGTTGAAACCATTCTGGGTAAGGGTACTCCTTCGGCCGTGTTATCAGGTCCTACCTTTGCGGGCGAAGTGGCTTCGGGACAACCAACAGCCATTACAGTTGCTTCAGAATGCGACGAATTTGCTGAGATTCTAGTCAACCTGCTTCACAACAACCACTTCCGCCCTTATAGCAGCAGGGATATGATTGGGGTGCAGTTAGGCGGGGCCATTAAAAACGTACTTGCGATCGCTGCAGGGCTAGCAGAAGGCTTAGGTTTTGGCGCTAATGCAAGAGCTGCACTCATCACCAGAGGCCTTGCAGAGATGATGCGGCTTGGTGTGTCCATGGGAGGGCAACCCGACACACTGATGGGACTCTCCGGGGTTGGCGATCTGATCCTAACATGCACCGACAATCAATCACGGAATCGGCGCTTTGGCCTTGGCTTGGGTCTTGGCCAACCGACTGAGGCAGTGATCGAAAGCATCGGACAAGAGATTGAAGGCATCCCGACCGCTCGCTTGATACATCAGCTTGCCAACCGCCTCAACATTGACATGCCTATCAGCACGCAAGTATTTCGTATTCTGTATGAAGGTCTTGCACCCACTGAAGCCGTTAAAAACCTTCTTATCAGGGACCCAAAGCCTGAAGTTATGCGATCTTAAAATTGCGGGAGAATCACCATGAATAGAATATTAGTTACAGTTTTTCTGCTCACTCAGTTTTCAGCCGTTACTGTAGCTTCCAACAAAGATACATCAACCAAAACTTTGAATGGCGCAATATTCACAGGCGTTGATAAAGAGATTCACTACAAAGAAAAGCTGAAAATAAAAGACATCAGCAATGATGTTGTCACTTTCGATTTAAACACTGAGGCAGACTATGCCGACATTGGTGAAGTTTGTGAAGGCGAGATTGAAGACGGCAAAGGTAAGTTGGTCAAGAATCAGATAGTCTTCGAGGGACAGGAAGGCTGTTCGATTGTCATGCATCTATCAAAGACACGCGATCGAGTATCCATTACCGACAATAACTGCAATTACTATCACGGAGCCAATTGCGACTTTGGCGGAAAGAATCTAAAACTTAATCGATAGTGATCACACAAAAGAAGCCTGAATAGTTTTCAGTCCCTTGATTAGGGGGCACTTGGATTTGAAACAATCAGCAACTGGCGACCGATCAATAAGTTAAATAACTTCCCATCCCGAAGACTGTTATGTATCTCCTCAGAGGGCTGCATGCTCCTGACCACATAACGTTGGCTCAGAATCCGACAGGTCAAACAACCTCCATCTTCCGACAAAGCATTTACTATGAAATAGGGATTTTGCAACGCAAGCTCGCGACGAGTAAGCCCAGCGTTTTGTTCATAGGGCTTTATCTGAGCACCAGGAAACTCAAATCGATAACTCTCATCCTTAGCAATAAAATCAATCGGAACACCGAGTGTCTTTGGTTGGGACTGAACCTCGCGAATGGCTTCCAATGAAAATTGACCCATTGGCCCATCAAGCAACCTCAAAAAACAAGCTAAAACCAAGACCGCCATAATACTTACTACCGGTGTCAAGTCTCTGGAGAAAGCACTTCTCGTCAAGGCTATGAGAATGACTGCGAAAGAAATCGCAATCAGTGGCCAATAAAGCACTGCGTAAACTACAGTCTCTGGCGCCTCTTGATGCAAGTGAAATGACAGCCAACTGATAACACTGAGCACCAGCGAAACCAACAACAGAGAGGCCATAAAGAACCCCCTTGGAATCGAGTCCCAACGCAGTGCAATCAGAAGGGCAATCGCAGGCATGACTGGCAATAAGTAACGCCCCGAGCGAACACTCGGCAAACTAAACACCAAGAAAAAAGCAAGAAACAGAACCCAGAGCAGTTTTTCTTCCCGGCTAAGCCTCGTATGCTTTGAGATCGTTACCCATAGAAGGCCTAGCAAAACAGGTGCAAATACACCGACATTGCTGAACACCGCCAGGACGAGACTAGGGATACTCTGCCCTCCCCAGATTAACTGACGAAAGTAGCCTTGGTCACCTGCATTAAACTTGCCGGCATTCTCACCAAGAACAAACTCGCGAACAATAGCGTCTGGATCCGGGTCCATGAGAAACCAAAGACCAAAAACAGCTAAAGATACCAGCGCGAGGATCAAGACTTTAAGGGCATCAAGCCTCAGAAACTCTTTGTAGTTATAGGAGCGATCATGGAGATACCAGAGGCTGACAGCGAAACCAACCGGCGCTAATAACGTAAACGATTTGTAGAGCAAACCAATGCCCAAAGCGACGCCGAGCACCAAAGGCACCCAAACCCTAGAGCTCACGGCAGTGCGGCCCCAATACAAAAGCACAAAGAATGGCAAAAAGTACCAAAAGACCTCAGCAGCACTCGTTAAAAAGGGACGTCCATAGCGATAAGTATTATAAAAAGCGAGAAAGGTCAGCGCCGAAATAAGACCCGACCGAATGCTTCCACCTAATTTGAGCCCCAATAAAAACAGCATAGCTGCCGTACCCATGGTGTAGATGACACTGGGATAACGCAATGAGAAACGATCCCAGGACGTGCCCCAGTGGGTGCTCACCATCCCCTGCCAGAACAACATGGGCGGCTTGGTATTACGTGTAAAGGGCAACTCAGACCGTAAGGGCAGCCAATGGCCGCTGGCAGCCGTCACTCGAGCAATTTGTTGGTATACCCCTTCATCAGGAATCGTAGGGGCATTCTTACTATCCAACGCATATAAATACGAAAACACACTAAAAAGCAAAGCCGCCATAAGAAATATGGACGGAACTCTCGCCGAAGTACTCATAATTGCACAATATGGAAGGTGGGCATGGACGCTATTAACGGCAGTCGTGACTGTTCGTTTCAATCGGGACACGGTGAACGGCTCTAGCATCTACCAAAACCTGCCGACCAATCAATAGAGGGAAGATCAGTCCGTCTCTGAGGCTATTCTTAATTTCCTCTGAAGTCTGCATACCGCGAACGACAAAACGCTGGCCAATTACCTTGCAATCACTGCAACCGTCGGGTGCCGAAGCATCTGTAATAAAAAATGGAAAACGCTCCGCCAAAGCCAATCGCGTCACTTTGGAGCTTTGATTATAGGGCTGAACATTCGCACTCGGAAACTCAAAGTGATAACTCTCGTCTTTGGCAGGAAAATCACAGGGAACCCCCAAAGGTTCACTTTGCGACTGGATAAATTTCATGGCTTTGATATCGAATTGACCCATTGGCCCATCAAGAAGTCGCAAAAACCCAGCGAGAACTAATAACGTCAAAATAGCAACAATAGGCGCCAAATCTTTCGACCAATCAGACTTTACTAACCCGATAACACAGGTAAAGAAAGTGACCGTAATAACGGCCCAATAAAACGGTCCAAAAATGACTGTTTCTGAAGCCTCGCGACTTAAGTGCAGAGAAAGCCACGCCAGCACCGAGACAACTATGCCTGTGAGAGCAAGGACAGCGACAAAATAAGGTCTAGGAATTTGGGACCACCTTAAAGCCGCAAGCAAGGCCATTGCTGGCATCACCGGCAAAAGGTAACGACCGGAACGATAGCTGGGAATACTGAAAAAAACAAAGAAAACAATGAATAGAATCCATAACAGCCTTTCATCATGGGTCAGGGTCTTACGTTTGCAGAAACTGACCCACATCAAACCCGCCAATATCGGCGCCATAAGACCTGCATTGCTGAATATGGAGATGAAATGACTCCATATACTTTGAGAGCCCCACAAGAAACGATGTATATAAGTTTGCTCACCCGGGTTGAATTTACCGATATTCTCACCCACCACGAACTCCTTGATGATCGCACGTGGATCTGGGTCAAACACAAACCATAGAGCAAAAATTGTCAGCGAGACCGACCCCATAAGGATCAGCTTGAAAAAGTCTTGCTTAAAGAACGTGCGCCAATCGTAATGACGCTGATGAAGGTACCACAGCCCTAAAGCCAGACCGACTGGTGCCAAGAGTGCGAACGACTTATATAAGAGACCCACTCCGACTGCGACACCAAACCATAAAGGAGCCATCCACCTCGAGTTGAATAAAGGATCTTTGCAGTAACTCAACACGAAAAATGGGAGGAAAAACCAGAACACTTCTCCCGCACTGGTCAGGAATGGACGACCATAGCGATAGGTATTGTAGAAAGCAAAGAACATCAAAACGGCCAGTAATCCCTTTCGACTTTCACCACTGAGCTTCCGGCCTAAGAAGAAAATCATTAGGGCTGTGGCCATTGTGTAGAGCACACTTGGCAGGCGGAGCGAAAACCGATCCCAGTTTTGTGCCCAACTTGTACTGACAATGCCTTGCCAAAACAACATAGGTGGTTTGGTATTACGCATCACAACCAAATCAGAACGGAGAGGCAACCAATGTCCGCTTTCTGCCGTAGTCCGAGCAATATGCGCATAAACGCCTTCACTTGGATTTGTCGGCGCATTCTTACTATCTAAAGCGTAAAAGTATGTGAAAACGCCCAGGAGGACAGCACCCAAGAGCACGCGAGTGGGCAAGCTAGTATTCATAGATTTCTCTTTATGTAACCCCAGATCAACTGCAACAGATCCATCCTTCATAGGCTCTGACTCTGGAAAGAATGCATTACTTTCATCAAGCTCCACTCCAATAGGGTGAATGTTCCTCAATCGGTACTTAATGGGGCTGAATGTCCATCTATCATTGATGAAGTAGTTTGAAATACTGGCCGTGATAATAGCGATCAGATTCGCCACCAAGTAATGCAGCTCTGCTGCCATGAGCTTGGTGAGTACAAATTGAATCGCAATACTTACCCAGCAGGCCATGGAGTACTGAACAAACTGAATCAACAAGGATCGAGTATGGTGGCGTTTCCGATCACTCCAAGTCCAAAGCCTGTTCCAGGCAAAATTATTGATCGTTGCAATAAAGATGGACAAAGCCAAGGATAAATTGAGGCGCGTTTCTTCGGGCGAAACACCAACAAACAAGAACTCCTGAGCTAGATACAACGTCCCGAGATTAACAACGGTACCCGACGCTCCTACGATACCGAAGCGGATGAATCTCAGCGCAAAGACCCGCTTGATGAGATTTTTTATTAACTGTTCAGGCATATAAAAGGCCCCTATACTCCCTCAAGTTGGCGGGTAACTTCGCTCCGACTCTGATCGAGAACCTGAATAGCTTTATCGTATACCCGCTGAGTAGAGATCCCACTAACACACAGATTTTTCCCATTGCAGGGAGAGTTCCTATGGTTGTAGGCGGTAAGACAAGGAGAGCAGGCATACCCTTCGTAGAAATTCCACGATCTATCCGATAGGGCCGAATAGAGTCTCGGCGTCTCAGGACCAAAGAACACGAGACTATAGATTGGGGTTAATGCTGAGAACTGTGCAGGCCCACCATCGTTGGTAATCAACAATTCAGCTCGATGAAATAAAGCCAGCAGGTGCCTAATAGACTGTGTATAACCAGTTAGATCAACTAGGTTCTCGTGATTACAGTGAGCGACTATTTCTGTGGCCAATTGCTTGTCATCCCGAAGACCAATGAGGCCGACCGCATACCCTTGTTCGGTCAACAAGCCACAGAGTTCCTTATAACGTTCCGGTGGCCAGGCACGAATTGGCAGAATGCCACCACCTGGGTAAATCAGAATCAACCGCTTCGATCTTAAGATTGGATATGCCTCGTGAAGCGACGAACTTACCGACCTAAGTTCATCCTCCCCCATAGCGAACTGCCTTACCGAAGAGGGCCTTGAGGAAGCGGGAAATTTGGCAATTGGCGACTCCGAAGAATCAATGGCTTCAACCAGCGTGATCAACTGCTGGGATAAATGACAGTATGGATTATAAGAGACGGCTCGATTTATATAATCGCCGCGATATAAGCCCTCTTGAGTTAAGGAGTGGAAACCTACGCGTATAGGTGCCCCGGATAACCAAGAAAAAAGACTGCTGGTACGAGCAAATAACTCACAGTCAATAACGACATCATATCTCTCCGATCGCAGCCGAAATAAAGCACGTAAAATATCCACAAGAAACACCCGTAGATTCCGATCATTCAAAGTAATGATATTTTTGGAATCGACCGCACCCGTCAACTCAAGAATCTCCCTGTTCTTGGCAAACATCAGCATATGCACAGCAACCCCCGAGTACTTTTCATACAGGCGATCAAACATAGGCTGGGCCAAGACGAGACTTCCCATCTCTGACAGCAGAATCACTAGAATTTTTTGGGGGGGGCTTGATTTGGGCTTGCGACTACCGAAGATGCTAAACCACATCGAAAACAAAAAGCACGCGGGTATTCCGACCCATCGATCCAAAGTTCGTTGAACCTTGATATTCAAAAAACACCCATAATCTTAAATGTTTCAGGAAACATGTTGTTTAGAAGGTCTCTTATAGAATCGTTAGACTGGGTTTAGCCAATCAAGGTATTTCTTGACGCCCTGCTCTACAGAGTGAAAGTCCTTAAGGTATCCTGCCGCTCTTAAAGCGGTTAAATCCGCTTGGGTGAAACTCTGATAAGCCCCTTTCAAACTGTCAGGAAACGGAATGTACTCAAGCTTACCTCTACCATGCCAATCAATCACGGCATTCGCTACGTCATTAAAGCTTTGTGCTCGCCCGGTCCCCAGATTGAAAACCCCTGATTTATTGGGATGCTCAAGGAACCAAAGATTGACATCCACACAATCATCAACAAAGACGAAGTCTCGTCGTTGTTCGCCATTTCCATATCCGCCACTACCCGTAAACAATTTAGCGACGCCTAATTCGCCAACTTGTACATTGAACTTATAGGCTGTGCTCGACATGTCTCCTTTGTGAAACTCACGAGGGCCATAAACATTGAAGTATCTAAGCCCCACTACCTGATGTTCTAACTTATCAGAGAGACCGCGAACATACTGATCGAACTGGAATTTGGAGTACGCATACATATTGATGGGCGATTCGCAATCGCGATGCTCACGAAAGCCATTCTGTCCCAAACCATAAACAGAGGCTGACGATGCGTAAATGAAGGGAGATTTTTGCTGTTGAGACCAATGCAGCAACGTCTTGGAATATTCGTAATTGTTGCGCATAACATACTGACCATCCCACTCCGTGGTAGCGGAGCAGGCACCTTGGTGGAATACGGCTGTGACTGAGCCAAAGCCTACACCTGAAGAAATCTTCGCTAGAAAATCATCTTTATCGACATAATCAAGAATATCTGCATCGGCCAGATTCCGAACCTTATAACCATTCTTGAGATCGTCAACGACAATTATGTCCCTGATCCCTCTCTGGTTCAGGGTCATGACAAGATTACTTCCGATAAATCCAGCACCGCCGGTTACAATAATGATATGTGTTTCCTCAGTTTTGGGAGATTGAGCGCATCAATCCAAACTCTGAAATCTATATGAGAAAGCCCTACCGAATGCGCGTAGGGCTCTAATATCATGGTGGGCCCTCTCGGACTTGAACCGAGGACCAAGGGATTATGAGTCCCCTGCTCTAACCAACTGAGCTAAAGGCCCAAAAACTAAATGTCATTCAATATCAAGGAAGCTTCGCAACTGCTCTGAACGCGATGGGTGTCGCAACTTTCTGAGTGCCTTGGCTTCAATCTGACGAATACGTTCACGCGTTACGTCAAACTGCTTACCCACTTCTTCTAAGGTATGGTCGGTATTCATATCAATACCAAAACGCATCCTCAACACTTTCGCTTCTCTTGCGGTCAACCCAGCCAAAATCTGCTGTGTACTCTCGCGCAAGCTTGCCACGGTGGCGTGCTCAACAGGAGACATCACTCTAGAGTCCTCTATGAAATCACCCAAATGCGAATCTTCGTCATCGCCTATCGGGGTTTCCATAGAAATAGGTTCTTTAGCAATCTTAAGAACCTTACGAACTTTATCTTCTGGCATCTCCATACGAATAGCTAATTCGTCTGGGGTAGGCTCACGCCCCATCTCCTGGAGCATCTGCCTAGATATACGATTGAGTTTATTGATGGTCTCAATCATGTGAACAGGTATTCTGATCGTTCTAGCCTGATCAGCAATCGAACGAGTAATCGCCTGACGGATCCACCACGTGGCATATGTAGAAAACTTGTATCCTCTACGATATTCAAATTTATCTACAGCCTTCATAAGGCCGATGTTACCTTCCTGAATAAGATCTAGGAATTGGAGCCCTCGATTCGTGTATTTCTTTGCAATCGAAATAACCAACCTTAAATTGGCCTCGATCATCTCTTTCTTTGCAGCACGCGCCTGAATCTCGCCAATAGAAACTCTTCGATTGATTTCCTTAATGTCTTTAATCGACAGAAGATTATCTTTTTCTATCTGCGCAAGACGAGCCTGAGCTAGCCGAATATCATCAGCGAATTTGGTCAAGACCTCAGAATGCGATCCCCCCTTCGACAACCAGTTGGTTAACCAGTCCGAACTGGTTTCATTTCCAACGAAGGACTCAACAAACTCGGCCCGAGAGACACGCGCTTTATTGGTGAAGACCTCTTGAATGAACCTCTCCTCAACCCGAACTTTATCAACCGTTCGGCGCAGTGTATCCGTCAGTTCCTTGAAGAAGACAGGTGTCTTTTTAAACTCCATAAAAGATTCTGCAAGCGCATCGAAGGCCTTTTGAGTCTTTTCATGGTGCGGTCCATATTTATGGTGTGCATTACCCGCCGTTTTATAGCGTTTACTGAACACCCCGAGCTTCTCTTTGACCACTTCAGGATCGGGTCCGGTATCAGCTTCATCAATGGCAGGAGAGTCATCGTCGTCCTCGGTTGCCGCAAGAACCGGAGCCTCATCGGCATTTGGGTCGAAGAAATCCGAGATCAACTCAGATAACCGCATCTCGCCCTTCTCGACATTTTCAAATGCAGAGAGGAAGTAATTCATTGAAGGCGGGAAACGCACCAACTCATTGGCTGCAATATTAATGCCCTGTTCAATGCGCTTTGCAATCTTAAGCTCGCCTTCACGGGTCAGCAGCTCAACCGTACCCATTTCACGCATGTACATTCTGACTGGGTCGGTTGTCCGACCTAACTCTGTATCAACAGACGACACCAAGGCTGCAGCCACTTCGGCTGCCTCTTCCTCATCATCTTCTGTTACAACAGCCGTTTCAGCGATCAGGTCCGTATCGGGTCTATCCTCATGAACCTCTATACCCATGTCATTGATCATGAGCACGATTTCTTCCATCTGCTCTGGATCAACCACATCTCCGGGCAAGTGATCGTTCACCTCGGAGTAGGTTAAGTAACCCTGCATCTTGCCTTTGGCAATTAATTCTTTAAGTGATTGCTGTTGCTCTGGATTCATCAATTGACCCGTGAATACCGAATGATCGGGAACTTCTTAGTTTAACTCAAATCTGTGCATTTGAGAATCTGAGCGGATAGTTCACTATTCAAAATGAACTATTCATGAAGTAGCCCTGACTTATTTTGAGGCACAGGGGCAACGACCTAATTCAAGGTCGTGAGGCGTCTTAATTCTTCTTGCTCGGACTCAGTCAGCTTGGAGCTTTTCGATTTATTGATCAGAGCCTCTAGCCGATCATGCCTCAATCGATCTTCCGTTAAATAACTTAAATGATTCAGAAACACTTCGAGAACCTTATCCTCGGCAACCTGCGTTGGCCAGACGATAAGCTTGTGCACCCAATCTTCCTCAGGCTCTCCTCGAAAAGCCTCGATAAGCCCCCCTGCTTCTATCTGGGGATTCTCCCTAAGCATTTCAACGATCTTCAAAACCAGCGGACCATATTTATTGATTTCAATGAGTTTCCTGCCCGTTTCCTCTCCCACATACTGACCTAAATTCGGATTCTGTAGCAGCAAGGCTAAAAATGTCCTCAGCGCAGAAGGGGTCGCTCCTACTCCGCCGACCACGCGCGCCTTCTCGCCCATAGGATTCGATCTACCCGACTGAGCAATCGCCAGGGAGGGATGACCTGTTAACTGCTGAAGTCTTTCCTCAATCATGTCGCGAAAGACGCCATGAGGGACTTTCTCAATCAATGGACTGGCCTTGTTTACAAGGGCTGCTCGCCCTTCTATGGAAGAAAGGTCGAGATTTAAACTGAGACGGTCGAAGAAATAGTCGGAAAACGGTGTCGCCCTCAATGTCCTCTCACGGAATTTAACGGCCCCCTCCTCCCTAACTAACGAATCAGGATCATGCTTATCTGGTAACGATAGAAAGCGCAGCTGCCTCACCCCTTTTAGATGCGTAAGACTCGAATCAAGTGCCTTCCATGCAGCACCCCGCCCCGCCTCATCTCCATCAAAACAAAATACGATTTCATTGGTATAGCGAAATAGCAACCCTATATGATCCACCGAGGTAGCCGTGCCCAAAGTTGCAACAGCGTTGTTAATCCCATACTGGGCCAGAGCAATCACATCCATGTAGCCCTCAACAACGAGAATAAATTGGGGCTTGCGCTCTTCCGCCAATAACTCATAGAGACCATAAACTTCTCTATGTTTTTTGAAGACATCCGTTTCTGGAGAGTTGAGATACTTTGGAACTCCATCACCAATAACTCGTCCACCGAATCCTACAATGCGTCCGCGACGGTCACGAATCGGAAAAACCACCCGATCACGAAACCAATCATATGAACGCCCCGGCTCCTTACTGACTAACAAGCCAGCTTCAATCAAAGCCTCTTTTGGGAAGTCATCCGGAAGACTTCTCGGACCAACAGGCGCATAACCGACTCTATAGCGAAGAGCGAGCTCGCCGGTCAAACCCCGAGCCTGGAGATAATCAACGACTCTGCCTGCATTCGGGTGAGATTTGAGCTGGAACTGATAAAAGCGGCATGCCAGCTCCTGAACATCGTAGATTTCGTTCAGCCCCTTGGAGCTGATTCGTGACACGTCCCCACTCTCTCTAGGCACTTCAAGACCCGCAGAATCCGCAAGAACGTCCACCGCCTCAACAAAGCTCATGCGGTCGTATTCCATCAGGAAACTAATAGCCGTTCCCCGCGCGCCACACCCAAAACAATAGTAAAACTGCTTTTCACGATTGACAGAGAAACTCGGGGTTTTCTCATTATGGAATGGACATCGAGCAACGAAGTTGCTACCGGATCGCTTCAGAGGGACGCGCGCATCAACCAGATCAACGATGTCGGTTCGGACCAAAAGGTCCTGAATGAAATGTGCAGGGATTTTGCCGGCCATGGAAAAAGAAACTAATTCCCAGTGTCAAGTCTAGATCATGAGAGCATAACCGGGCCCTCATTTTTTTCAAAGCAGGAAAATTGACGGGCCAGAAAAGCCCAAAAGAAAATTAGGGGAGCCCTACAAACCTAGGAGGGCCTTCACACGCGAACTGACCACTGACATCTCAGCCCTTCCCTGTAGCTGCGGCTTCAGAACAGCCATGACCTTACCCATGACCGCCATACCCTCTCCCGGCGAAGCCTTGATGGCCTCGGAGATTAAGCTATCCACTTCTTCGGGGGTAAAAGGCTGGGGAAGATAATCCTGAATGACCCGTATCTCAGATCGCTCTACTTCAGCAAGATCCTCACGAGCAGCCGATTCATATTGACTTATGGATTCTCGTCGCTGCTTAACCATCCGATCAAGAACAGCGACAACATCAACATCAGAAAGCTCTATACGCTCGTCAACCTCTCGCTGCTTAATGGCAGCTAAGATCAACCGGATGACGCCCAGCCGATCTTTTTCGCCGGCCTTCATGGCCAGCTTCATATCAGATTGAAGCTGAGATTTGAGCTCGCTCATGCCTCGAATCAACGTTCCGTTTGTGGACGGCCTTTACGAAGATTCTGCAGAGCAAACCTTTCACGAGACAACTTCTTCAAATGACGCTTAACTGCAGCGGCTGCTTTACGCTTGCGCTCTTCAGTGGGCTTTTCGTAAGCCTCTCTTCTACGAACCTCTGATAAAACACCTGCTTTTTCACAGGCGCGCTTGAAGCGACGAATAGCAATTTCGAACGGTTCGTTTTCTCTAATTTTGATCGACGGCATGTAAGGTTTCCGGAATTTAAGCTAATTCAATGGGTTACAGAACCAGATGGTCTGGCGTGAAATAAAAGCGATAATTATACGCTCTTGCTGAAATAAGGCAAAAAACCATTTCATTTCTAAACTAAACTCTAGACCAAAAGAACGGACCCCAATATGCTGGTACTTGGAATCGAAACATCATGCGATGAAACAGGGATCGCACTCTATCACAGCAGAAAGGGCCTCGTTTCACATCGACTGCACAGCCAAGTTGCACTTCACGCAGAATATGGCGGTGTTGTTCCAGAGCTAGCCTCTCGAGACCACATCAGAAAACTTCTCCCACTCATTGAAGACGTATTAGAAGATGCCAAAGTTTCAAAAACCGAACTTTCAGGGATCGCTTATACGTCCGGACCTGGACTGATTGGTGCTTTATTGGCTGGCGCATCGGTTGCCGCCAGCTTAGGATGGGCTCTCGGCATACCGGTAATAGCCATTCACCACATGGAAGGCCACTTGCTTGCTCCACTATTAGAACCCAACCCACCTGAATTTCCTTTTCTCGCCTTGTTGGTATCAGGCGGACACACCCAACTTATTCACGTAGAGGGCGTAGGCCGCTATAAGATCCTGGGTGAATCCATTGATGACGCTGCCGGAGAAGCATTCGACAAAACCGCCAAAATGCTTGGACTTGGCTATCCTGGTGGACCTGAGATTGCTCGGCTAGCCAAAGAAGGCCATCGAGAACGATTTTCTTTTCCGCGACCCATGACGGACAGGCCCGGGCTCGAATTCAGTTTCAGCGGCCTAAAAACGCA
>Ga0316222_1001489_pt1 | contig 28236 bp, 16 predicted proteins | sample TBH18011metaG_FD_206008 | JGI IMG/M metagenome (GOLD analysis project Ga0316222, IMG submission 206008) | Freshwater microbial communities from Trout Bog Lake, Wisconsin, USA - TBH18011 | ecosystem: Environmental > Aquatic > Freshwater > Lake > Hypolimnion/Profundal zone | place: USA: Wisconsin... | reverse complement strand
GTTGACGGTCAGCGGTCGGTTGCAAGTGGACGGCAGTCTGCTGGCCAACGGGGCCGGTGGGTATCGGAGCCCTTATGATGGGAGTATTTACGGCGGGGCAGCGGGCGGGAGTATCAACCTGCAAGTGGGGAGCTTGGGTGGCGGGGGCGTGGTGCAGGCCAACGGGGGCGATGGCGTCAGCGGCTACAACTCGGGGGGGGGGGGGGGCGGACGAGTCGCCCTCTACTGCAGGAACACGCTTTTCTATGGGACGTTTCAGGCTTCTGGCGGAGCGGCAGGCAACAGTAACGCCCAGGCCGGCGGGACGGGCACCCTCTTCATGGCGCAAAGCTGTCCGACCATCACTCTTTTGCCCGGCGCCTTGCCCAACGCGGTGGCCCCACTGCCATACGCCCAGGTCCTGTCGGCGGCTGGGGGCGTTGCCCCCTACGGCTTTGCCATTACCGCGGGGAATCTGCCCCCGGGCCTCAGCCTCGATGAGAACGGGAGGTTAAGTGGAACGGCGACCAGCACGGGTACCAACACCTTCGTGGTCAGCGCGGTCGACCAAAATGGCTGCACGGGCGTCGCCAGCTACAGGATTGTTTCCCTGTCCCTTCCCGTCATAACGTCGCCCCCGCGCAGCCAGACCAACAGCGTCTGGACGGCGGTGGTATTCACCGTCACCGCCGGCGGCAGCCCGCCGCTCGCTTACCAATGGCAATTCCAAGGGGAGAACCTGAGGGACAACGGGCGGATCACGGGCTCGCAGAGCGATACGCTCACCATAACGAACCTCGGCATGAGTGACGCCGGCGCCTATTCCGTCATCGTCACGGGTATAGTCGGGAGCGCCACCAGCGCCGCCGCGATCCTGACCGTGCAACAGGCGTTACCCGTAATGACGTGGAGCACTCCCGCCCCCGTCGTGTACGGAACGGCACTGGGGAGCAACCAGTTGGATGCGACGGCGAATGTGCCCGGCACGAATAGCTATCAGCCGGGCGCGGGCACGGTGCTGGACGCAGGCACCCACACGCTCACGGTGCTCTTCTCGCCCAGCGACAATGTGGACTATGGGCTGGCGACTGGGACAGTCAGCCTGGTGGTCGCGCGCGCGCCGATGGTCGTGAGTGCCAACAGCGCCAGCCGCGCCTTCGGCCAGACCAACCCCGCGTTCAGCGGCACGTTGACCGGCGTGGTGAACGGCGACTCCATTCACGCTTTCTATGACTCCCCGGCGCTGCCGGCCAGCCCGCCGGGCGTCTATCCCATCGTCCCCAGCCTGGTCGACCCGCTCAACCGCCTGGCCAACTACACGGTGGCCATTACCAACGGCCAATTGACGGTCGGCGCGGCCCCCCCGCCCGCCATCACCAACGTCATCCCCACCGTTGGCCCGCCTGAGGGCGGTACCACGGTCACGCTTCTGGGCTCGGGTTTTGAAATCGGCGCGGCGGTCTTCTTCGGCGCGGCGGGGTCGCCTTCGGTGACTGTGAGCAGCCCGTACCGCCTGACCGCCGTCACCCCGCCCGGGACCAACGGCCCGGCGACCGTTCGCCTGGTGAACCCGGACGGCGGAGTGGTCACGCTCGCCGGCGCCTTCCGCTACGGCGCGGCGCCGATGGTGGTGACGCAGCCCACCAACCAGACGGTCATGGTCGGCGGCGGCGCCATGTTCACCGCCTCGGTCACCGGCACGCCGCCGCTGTCCTACCAATGGCAGTTTGCGGGGATGAACCTGTCCGACGGGCTCGGGACCTGGGGCGCCTGGACGCCGTTCTTGAGCATGACGAACCTGCTGCTCACCAACGCCGGCAACTACCGCCTGGTGGTGAGCAACGCCTATGGTTGGGCCGCCAGCGCCGTGGCGCAGCTCAACGTGGTTCGCTACACCCCGGTGGTGACCTGGCCGGCTCCGGCCGGCATCACCTATGGCACGGTCTTGAACTCCAACCAGTTGAACGCCAGCAGTTCAACGCCGGGAACCATCGCTTACGTCCCGTCGGCGGGCACGGTTCTCGACGCGGGCAGCCGAGCGGTGCTTGCGATCTTCACCCCGGCCGACCCCGTGCATTATGACAGCGTGACCTCAAGCGTGGCACTGGCCGTGTTCCAAGCGCCGTTGTTCGTGATCGCCAGCAACGCTTCGCGCGCCTTCGGCACGGGCAACCCCTTCTTCTACGGGGCCGTCATCGGCGCGGTGAACCACGACCCGCTGGGCGTGAGCTGCGCTTGCGCGGCGGTGCCGGCCAGCCCGCCGGGAAGCTACCCCATCATCCCGTCGCTGCTGGACCCGAATGGCCGCGCGGGTAATTACTCCATTACTAACCGGAACGGCACGCTGACCGTCAACCCCCAGACCGGCCCCGTCATCACGCTGCTTAGCCCGGCCGCCGGGCCCACCAACGGCGGGACGCCCGTAATTTTCTTTGGCTCCGGCTTCGAGGCCGGCGCCACCGTGGACTTCGGCACGAACCCCGCCCCAACCGTGGTCATCAGTGGACCGAACAACCTGACGGCCACCACGCCGGCTGCGCCGTCCGGGCCGGTGGCGGTGACGGTGCGCAACCCCGACGGCACCAGCTTGACCCAACCGGCCGCGTTTACGTATGGCGTGGCGCCGTTGATTGGGGCTTCGCCCACCAACCAGACGGCGGTGCTGGGCGGCACGGTTCAGTTCCGGGTGACGGCCGTGGGAGACGCCCCGCTATCGTACCAGTGGCAGCTCAACGGCGTCGATTTGGCATCCGGTCCGCGCCTCACCGGCGCGACGACCAATGTCCTGACCATTTCCAACCTGACGGCCGCCGACGCGGGCGTTTACCGGGTATTCGTGCAGAACGCCTTCGGGCGGGCGCAAAGCGTGGAGGCAACGCTGACGGTGGTGCTGCCGCCGGTGATCGCCGTGCAGCCGCAAAATCAGGCCAGCGGTCCGAACGGCGGCGTCGCCTTCACGGTGGGCGCGGCTGGAACGCAGCCCTTGGCCTACCAGTGGTATCAAAACGGATGGCCGCTGCCGGGCGCTAACGCCTCCACGCTCGCCCTCAGCGATATTCAGCCGACCAACGCCGGCGCTTACACGGTCATCATCACCAACCTCGCCGGCCGGGTCACCAGCCAGGAGGCGCAGCTTGCCTACCTGACCCACTGCGCCAGTGTGAGCGTCTCCCAGCCAGCCTACGGGCCGGGAGTGACTGTCCCCCTGAACGTCCGCACCTTTGATTGCACTTCGAGCGCCGCCGTCCCCAACGCCCCCGTCGTCGTCTGGATACTCCGCGCCGGCGCGGCGCGGCAGGTGACGGCGACCACCAGCGTCTCCGGGCTGGGGGTGGGCCAGTTCAACCCGCTGCCGGGGGAGATGGGGACGTTTCAATTCGGGGTGGCGCTGCCGGGCCAAGGGGCGCCGGCGCCCACCGGTTCCTTCACCGTGCTGGGGATGACGGTCGGCGCGGCGGACCTCACCAGCCGGCTGGTGGTAGGCATCCCGCAGACCTATAGCATCACGTTGACCAACCCGACGCTGGTCGGACTCAACGGGATTACGGCCACCGCCGTCGGCTTGCCGCCCAATGTCAAAATGCAGGTCGTGTCCGTGCCCCCGGTCATCTCGGGCGGGAACACGGCGGTGGCCACCATCCAACTCTCCGCCCTGGACACCTCCTACACCCAAGGCTCGTTTACTCTCCAGTTCAACTCCGTGGAAGGGGCGGTAGTTTCGGTGCGGGTGAACGTGACGATTACCCAGTTGCTGCCGCAACTGGTGGCCACGCCGGACACCCTGGTCGGCTCGATGGTTGGCGGGGGCCAAACCCTGGTCTCTTTCGAGGTCGCCAACCAGGGGGCGAGCGACAGCGGCGATCTGCGGGTGCTCATCCCGTCGGTTCCCTGGATGTCGCTGGTCACGACGCAGGTGGTAGCCTCGCTGGGGCCGGGGCAGAGCAACCTGGTGACGTTGGCGTTGACGCCGGACCTCACGGTGCCGCTGGGGGCCTACCCGGGGCAAATCACGCTGGCGGGCACCAATGCCCAGGTGGTGGTGCCCTTCAACTTCAACTGTGTCTCCGACCTGCGCGGGGCGCTGCAAGTCACCGTGCAGGACCAACTCAGCCTGCTGGCCACCAACACGCCGAACGTCGCCAACGCGACGGTGACAGTGACGGACTTCCTGACCGGCACCCAGGTCGGTTCGGGGGTCACGGACGACTCCGGCATTCTCCTGTTCACCAACCTGGTTTCGGCCTACTACACGGTTCACGTGGAGGCGCCGGAGCATGGCTCGTTCCAAACGACGTTTCTGCTGGCGGCGGACCAGACTAACGGGATCACCGCCTTCCTGGCACTCCAATTGGTCAGTTACACCTGGACGGTGGTGCCGACCCAGGTGGCCGACAGCTACGATTTCACCCTCACCACCACCTTCCAAACCCAGGTCCCCTGGCCGGTGCTCACGGTCAGCCCAGGAGCCATTGACCTGTGCCAATGGGTGGGCGACACCAACCAGCTACTGCTGACCATCACCAACAGCGGGCTCATCGCGGCCCAGAACGTGCAGATGGTCTTTGGGGATAATCCCGATTGGCTGCTCGTGCCCCTGGTATCCGACCTGGGCGACGTGGCGGCGGAGTCGGCGGTGGTCGTGCCGGTCACGGTGATCCGGCTCGGCGCGGCGACGGACGGAGTGCCGTCGCACATCGGGGCGCAGGTGAACTGGTCGGTGGTCACGCCCAGCCAGACGTTTTACAACACCACGCCCATCTTCGTGTACAACGCCAACCCGAACGATTGCGTCGTGCATAGCACTCCGGTGGTCACCCTCACGGGTGGCAGCAACGGTGGCACTGGCGGGGGCGGGGGCGCGGGGTGGACCGCCGGCTCGGGCTTCAGCGCGTCCCAGCCCATCGTCAGCACGCCCAGCTACAGTTTTCCGCCCCCCGCCCAGGGCGCCGTGGTGCGGGTAAAGCTGCAGATTGACCAAACCGCGGTTATCACCCGCAACGCCTTCCGGGCCACGTTGCAGTTGGACAACGGCGCCAGTTCGACCATCTCGAACCTGTCCGTAACCCTGAACCCCGTGGACGGGGCGGGCCAACCGGCGACCAACGCCTTCTTCATCCAGGCGCCGACGCTGAACGGCATCAACGCCGTGGACGGCAGTGGCACGATGGACCCGGGGGCCAACGGCACCGCCGCCTGGACCCTGATCCCCACCCGCTCGGCCGCGCCTTCCGGCGCCACCAATTACGCCGTGGGCGGCACCCTCGCCTACATCTTCAACGGCGACCAGGTCACCATCCCGCTCTTCGCGGTGCCCATCACCGTCTTACCCGACCCGCGCCTCGAGGTGGATTACTTCCTCGAGCACGATGTGTACAGCGATGATCCGTTCACGCCGGCGGTCGAGCCGTCGATCCCCTTCTACCTGGGGGTCATGCTGCGCAACGCCGGCCTCGGCGCCGCGCGGAATGTGAGCATCACGTCGGCGCAGCCGACGATAGTGGACAACGAGAACGGGCTGCTCATCGGCTTCCAAATCGTGGGTTCCGAGGCGGGGACCAACGCCTCCGTCGCGCCCGCGCTGACGTTGAACCTGGGGGACATCCCGCCCGGCGCCAACGCCCAGGGGCTGTGGGCCATGACCTGCTCCCTGGAAGGCTCGTTCATCGGCTACCACGCCACTTACCAACACACCGACGCGCTGGGGGGCACCAACACGTCGTTGATCGATGCGGTCACCACCCACCTGCTGACGCATGTGGTGCAATCACCCTGGCCGGTGGATGACGGCATTCCCGACTTCCTGGCCAACGATTCGACCAACGTGGACGCCCTGCCGAACCACCTCTATGCGAGCGATGGCTCGGTCTCGAACGTGACGGCGATGACCGACGCCGACCCGGCCGTGTTCGTCCGCGGCGTGCCGTCCAGCAGCGACCCGACGGCCACGATCTCCGTCAGCGGGGTGTCGCCCGGGTACATCTACTTCGAGGTGGCGGATCCCGCGGATGGCACCCTGGCCATCGCCAGCGTGCGCCGAGCCGACGGTTCGTTGGTGATGATGGAGCGGAACGTGTGGCAGACCCCGCGCCGGATCCACATGGTCCCGCCGCAGTCGCGGAACCTGATTCACCTTTTCGACTACAGCCACGGCGGCACCAACTACTACACCGTCACCTATGGGCTGCCCCCGGCGCCGCCCGAGGCGACCACGCTGCTGGCGGTGCTCAACACCGCGCTGAGCGCCACGCTCAACGCCCAGGTCAATCCCGGCGGGGCGAACGCGACCGTCTTCTTCCAGTGGGGTTCCACGCCGGCGCTGGGCCGCCAGACGGTCGCCACTACGCTGAACCAGGCCCTGAACACGGACCAGGTGGTAGCGTTGCCCATCACGGGCTTGCTCCCCGGCCAGACCCTGTACTTCCAGGTCGTCGCCGCCAACGTGGCCGGCAGCATCACCGGCGCTGTTCAGACCCTCTCCATCTCGGCCCAAGCGCCCGCTGTCGCCACCGGGGCTGCTTCGGCCCTGACCTCGACCAACGTGACCCTCAACGCCGTGGTCAACGCCGAAGGCGCCGCCACCCAGGTCTATTTCCAATGGGGCTTCACCGCCGGCTACGGAAACTTCTCCCCGACCAATGTCATCGGGACGAACCTGAACGCGGATATCAGCGTGGCCCTGCCCGCCGGGCCGACCGTGCTGGGCCAGAGCTACCATTACCGCGCGGTGGCCCTCAACAGCTCCGGCGTGATGTGGGGCGCGGATTACGTGGTGGATATGCGGCCTTCGGTGAGCATCGTCCCCAATGGCGACGGCACCTTCAGCCTGGGCGGCCTGGCCATCATGGACCGCACACACACGCTGTGGGGGTCCACCAACCTCGGTCCCTCCGCCGTGTGGCGGCCCCTCGCCACTGCCATCCTCGGTTTGGACGGGACGTGGGAGTTTACCGACACCACGTCCCCCACGCCAGCGAAGCTCTACTACCGCATCTCGACGCCGTAAAGAAAGGCTGAAAGCCAACCTGGGTTGGCTTAATGTTGGCGGCGAAATACGCAACGAACCGTACCATGAAAGCCCACACCACATTCCGCTGGCGGACCTGCCTGGTCGCCATCCTGCTGGCTGGCGGCGGCGCCGGGTCCGCCTCGGCCGGGTCCGCCCCGGAGCCGCCGCTGCGGCACATCGAGCAGGTGGACGTCATCCATTTCTCGCACACGGACTACGGCTTCACCGATCATCCGGCGGTGGCCCGGGACATGCAACGGCGCTATATCGACCTGGTGATCGAGGCGGCCCGGGCTTCGGCCCGTTTCCCCGAGGGGGCGCGCTTCAAATGGACGACCGAAACCACCGTTGCCGTCAACGAATGGTGGCAGGCGGCGAGTCCTGCGCGGCGCCGGGAATTCACGCAGGCCGTGCGGGCCGGCCAGATCGAGGTCTCGGCGCTGCCGCTCAACAACACGCCGTTCCTTGACCAGGCCCAGTGGCACACGATGGCCCATTGGTTGCCGGAGGATCTGTGGGGCCAAGTTCACCCGCACACGGCGGTGCAGAATGATGTGAACGGCTTTCCGCGCGCCGGGGCGAAGGAACTGCTCGACCGTGGCATCCGCTACCTGTTTTCCGGCATCAACAGCGATAGCGGCGGGCCGCCGTTGCCGCGCCTGACGGCCTTCTGGTGGAAACAACCGGACGGCCGCCGCCTGTTCGTGTGGCTGAGCCTGAGCTACGGGGATGGCTTTTTCCTGTTCGATCCCGTCGAGTGGCGGCGCGGGCCGGTCCCGCTGGCGGCCGACGGACGGTATCGTCCGCCGCGCCCGGGCGACATTCTCAGACCGGACGAGACCTCGGTGCGGGCCGCCCACCGGCAATGCGTGGAGCGATTGCTGGAGTTTGAGCGGAACGGCTACCGGAACTCGGTGCTCCCGGTTTCGATCACCAGCATGTGGCGGTACGACAACGACCCGCCGTTCGCGCCGCTGGCGGATTTCGCCGCGGCCTGGAACCGTTTGGGTCTCAAGCCTCGGCTGAAGCTGGTCACCGCCACGGAGGCGATGCGGGACCTGGAGCAGGTCGCCGGACCGGACGCGCCGGAGTATGCGGGAGAATGGACGGATTGGTGGGCCAACGGCACCGCGTGCGCCCCGCGGGAGGTCGCCGCCAGCCGGGCGGCCAAGCGGTTGCTCACCGCCGCACGCGCGCCGTTGTGGGGTCCGCTCTCTCAGTCGGCGCTGCGGACGATCCAGGACCTGACCAAGGACCTGTGCCTTTTCGACGAGCATACGTGGGGTTCGAGCATGAGCGTGGCGCTGCCCTACAGCCTCGACACCCAGGGCCAGTGGAATGAAAAGAGCCGGTTCGCGTGGCGGCCGATGGCGCTGGCGGAGTGGCTGCTTTCGCAACGCGCCCGCACCCGGCTGGTGGGCGAGGGCGAAGGCTTGTGCCTGGCCAACCCAGCCCGCGCCCCCTTCAGCGGATGGGTAACCATGATCAGCACCTGCCTGCGCGACGACTATCATTCCGTGGTTGACCCGGTGACCGGCACGCGGGCCAAACTGGAGTTCTATCCCGGCGTCCAGCCCTGGGGCCGTCCGCAGGGCCCGGAGGAGTTCAGCCGGGAAGATGTTTCCGCCGTGTTTCCGGATCGATCACCCAACCGCCACGCCCGGTTCTGGGTGGACCGCCTCGAGGGCGGGGCCGTTCGGCGCTTTCAGCTCCGCAAGGAAGCGGCTCCGGATGAACCGTCGTCCCCGGGGGGGCCGACCATCCGGGTCAGCGGCGACGGGTGGCCGGTGAGCGCCACGTGGGCCGGCATGAGCCAGCCGCTGTTCACCGAGGGGCTGGGCGATTTTGTGTCGATAAAGGTAAATGCCTTCGCCCCGCGCTGGGCACTCGCTGACATCTGGAACGCGAAGGACGCCTCGGAGCGGGAGCGGTTGCGCGCAAAGGAACTGGAGGAGGTCGAGGGGAAGGCCGCCGGGCCGGCGGCGGTCGAGGAGACCCCGCACACCCTGCGCTATACCCAGCCGCTGGGCCATCCTCGCCTGGCGTGGGCCACACGCCAGTTGGAAGTGTGGAAGCACGAACCCCGCGCCAGGCTGACCTTCCGGCTCAACCGGATCTCCTCGCTCGCCCCCGAGATCTTTTACATCGTCACGCCGCTGCCTTGCGATGGCACGCTGCCTCGGTTCAGTTGCGGCGGCCTGCCGTTCACGCCGTTCACGGACCAACTGCCGGGTTCCTGCCGGGATTACTTTGCCATCGATGGGTGGGCCGACTACGCCACGGGTAACGGGCGCTGGCTCTGGGTGAGCCGCGATGCGCCCTTGGTAACGCTGGATCGCCCCGCCCCGCTGGCGCGGCGCGAGCAGCCACCCGGGCGCACCGGGCGGCTGCTCGCCATGATCTACAACAACTTCTGGTACACGAATTTCCTGGGGGACGAGCCGGGGGTGATGGAGTTCCAGTTCGACCTGGTGTGGCGGCCTGACGCCAAGGAGGATCCGGCCGCGCTGGCCGAAGGGCTGGCCGCCGAACCGGTGGTGGTTATCAATCCTTCCCTCCCCGAGCAGCCCGCCTTCATGCGCTACCTTTATCAGCCTTGATTTTGCGGGCGCCCACGGCAAGAAATCGGCAGAAGGTGGGGGTGAGGGGAAAGGAACTCCGGAGGTTTGAGGCTGGATTAGGCTGGATTAGTCTGGATTAGGCTGGATCGGGTTGGGTGGGGCCGGTCGGGGTTGGGGGGGCGGGGGGTTCGGCACTGAGGGTTCCGGCCGGGAGTCCATTTTGGATTCCGAGGATGGAAGCGGCGAGCCGGTAGCCCAGGTCGCCGCCGCCGAAGCCTTTGGCGAGCGCTCCGACCTGGGGGAGGGCCAATAAGGGGGCACAGAGTTGGGCTTTGTATTCCTCGGTGAGGCGTTTTTCGGCGGCTTCGTCTTCGCGGTCGATCTGCCGGGACCACTGGTCGCGCTGGATGGCGGTGAGGACGGCGCGGTGGTCGTCGCGGCGGAGGCGAGAGAGTTCGCGGTGGATCTCGCAGAGGCGCTGCCATCGGGTTTGGGGATCGAGGGCCTGATCGAGGAGCGTGGTGGCCAAGCGGGTGAGTTCGACGGCGATGAGGGTGGCGAAGCGGTCGCTGATTTGGCGGCCGTCGGCGGCAGCTTCGAGTTCGGCGGATTGCTCGGCGAATTGGGTGACGAGGGAAAGGGATTCCTGCTGGCGGAGCCAATCGAGGTGGCCGGCCTGCTTCCAATCGGAGAGGTTTTGTTCGGTAATGGGGCGTCCGTAGAATTGGGTTTTGAGGATTTTCTGGACCTTGGAGAGGCTGCCGAGCCATTTGACGAGGTCTTTGCCGGGTTCGCCGTTTTCGAGGCGGTGGCCCAGTTGGTCGCGGATTTCCCTGGGCAATCGGGCGATTTTACTGATGCGGGTGGTGATCATAAAGCGAGTTGGGTCTGGGGGAGGATTAAAACCGTGAGGGAACAGAAGGAAACGAAGAGGCGGCCGCAGGGGCGGGGGCGGGGTGCGAGGTCCTGGCGCCCGGGACACTGTCTTGCTTCGCCTCGGCCGGGCGGTTCGTCTGGCGTGTGTTCACATCGTTACTCACGACAGCCAAAGTTTAGCACGGTGGGCAGGCGGGGCCTAACCCCTGGTTTACTCCATTGACTCCATTGCGTTATTTGGGAGGAATTGCCGGGTTTGGGAAGGAAAACGGCCAGCGGCTGCCGGGAGAAAGGGAGACGGGTGACGAGTTCGTGCCGGGGACGGACGGAGTGGAGGCGGTGCCGAGCGGGGGCAAGGTGAGAAGAACTCACGCGAAGGCCGCGAAGGAATGCAAGGATATGGCGGAAACCGGATTTGGCGGAGGATTTGCGCCAGGCCGGTTACACGGTCGCCAGCGGGCGTTGACCGGCGGCGGGGTGCCGCTCTTAGCAGAACGACCGCTTACTAGCGCTTCCGTCATGCCACTGTCGGAAGCCGCCACGTTGAAAAGACTGGACCCCCGCCCCGTCAGCGACGCCGGAAAAACCCGGTTCCCCGCTCCCCCATGGTCTCAGTTGCAAGGCCACCGATAATTAGGTTGCACCTGCGAGAACGGCGATATACAAGTTGCACGGAGACTAAGCCCTTGGTTGCGCTCCGTTGGTGGGATCGCAGCCGGTGGAGGGCACCGTTTCCACGTAGAATATGGCGATCGAGTTTTCGGAAGCTGGCTGGGCGTGGACGGCGGTCCCTGCCTGGGCTGGCTTTCTGCTGCAATCTGGATACAGATGGCCGAGCAGAAGCCCGAGGGAGCGCAGAATCGCCCTAGTTTCTATGCCATGCGACTCCGCTGGAGCGGGGCTAATCTCTCTGGGGGCCTTCCAGGACGCGAAGGGGAACGGCATTCGGCTCTCGATGCGCGGCATCGCTTCCCTGCCGGGAAACGGCCGAGGTCCAGCCTGGCAGACCCTCGACAACCTACCCCCATCATTGCGCGACTTTTGGGCATGGGCGGCACAAGTAGGCAACCGTGCGGCAAACAAGGCGCGCTTTGGTGGCGGAGCCTGGAACTGATGCCGAACAAATACAAAGCGTGGTCGATGGAGGAGCACATCCTCGCCTTCAATCTCTACTGCAAGATCCCCTTTGGCCGTCAACACAGCCGGGCGCCCGAAGTCATTGCGCTCGCTAAACTCCTCGGCCGTTCCGCCGGTTCGGTCGCCCTCAAGCTGAACAATTTCTCCCGCCTCGACCCGGAACTCAAGGCGCGCGGCATCAGAGGCATGGCCCATGGTGCCAAAGGCGAAGTCCAAACCTGGCGCGCCTTCGAGGACAGCCCCGAAGCCCTGGCGTTTGAAAGCGAGCGCCTCCTCGCGCAGTTTGCTGGACGAAAACTCGAGGAAATGGCCGAGATAGATGAAAGGGACCTACCGGCGGAAGGGCTGGAACGAGACCGTGTTGTGCGCGTCCGCGTCAATCAGTACTTCTTCCGCGCCACCGTTCTCGCCGCGTACGATTACACATGCTGTATCACTGGTTTGGCCATTCCCGAACTGCTAGTCGCCAGCCACATTGTCCCCTGGGCACGCGATGCAAAGCAGAGGATGAACCCACGAAACGGACTGTGTTTAAATGCCCTTCACGACCGCGCCTTTGATCGTGGGTTGATGTTCATTGCCGGAGACATGACGGTTCGCTTTCGCGAAGAGCTCTTGCGAAACCAACCCCGGGCCTCTGGCCTAGATTGGCTGCTGGGCTACGAGGGCAAACCCGTTTCGATGCCACGAAAATTCCGGCCCGATCCGGACCTTCTGGCAAGACATGCGACCTCTAGCTAATCTGAACCAACGTCCCTGCGTTACTGCTTCTCCTGGCTTCGCGGCAACGGCGAACCAGTGTTCAACATCAAGCTCTCGATCGAGAAAGACGCCTTCGCCCATCAAACGCTGAGGCTCCGCTCCTTCTACCGGCAGTTTCGTGGCCGCCAAACTCCCCAGCCTACGGGCACCTTGCGGGTCTTATCGACCTTGAGCACCTTCACCGGAAGTATCCGTACGAGGCCGAAATGGCCTCCGCCGAGGCCGTGCGCGCCGAGCTTGGCGGAGAGGACTTCCCCGACCAGACAATCGATCAAGACGTCATCAACGCCCTTGGCGGCCAACGCAACTGGGTATTGATCGGCAGCCCCTATGCCAGGCCTACTCCCTCGTGGGGCGCGCTCGTCGGACCGCTCATGCATCCCCGAGTCCTTTTTGCACTCCCTTTGTGAACTTTGGACCACCGGGTCACCGCAGCGCTCCGCGCGCTCTCTGCTAGTTGCTCGGCGGCCAAAGGTTTCGCCCGGAACTTCCCGCCCTTCAAAACGGCGAATCATCCCAGCGCCACCGCGTCGTTTTTCGTCTTGGCCATGCCTGATTGGCGCCACAAATCCGTCGCGTTTGGAAGCCGCTTATGCAACCACGACCCGTCCCCGTTCACGCCTTTCGCCCTGACCCCGTGGCGTAAACCCACGGGTCCACCAGAATTGGCAGGAGAGCCCACAAACGACGGGGCAGCGCGTCTAATACGAGTCTCCACTCCCTTTTTCTCTCGCTTCCAGCACCTTCCGCGTCTATACCCCCGTGAAACTATTGGGCTGGTCCACAGGTACCCATGCCGATCGAAACAACATGGCAACAATGGCTGGAGCGCTTTTATGACCTCCGGCGCGACAAGCGCGGTTCGCATGAGCGGCCGCACAAGCCCGTCCTTTTGCTCGCCGTCCTCGACCTCCTCGACCGTGGCCTTGTGAACCGGAACGAAATCCCGCTTAGCCCGGAGCTAACCAAGACGTTCAAGCGCTATTTCGCGGTAGTCCTCCAAGGCGACGACCAACCCAGCATCAAGAATCCGTTCTACCATCTTGTCGGCGACGGTTTCTGGCACCTCGTGAGTAAACAAGGGGAACGACCGCTGTACGAAGCTGGCAACGCCGCGCGCGCGCCGTCCCTCGGCGCCCTCCGCCAGGTTTATGGCCGGTTCGACGAAACCCTCTGGACCGCGTTTCTCAGTGATGCCCATTCGCGCCACATGCTGCGAGAAGCCCTCATCGCCCGCTACTTCCCTGAGCACCGCGACCAACTCGCCGCAATTGCGGGCGAGCGACCCGCGGCCCCAAGCACAGAAGCCTTGCGCGACGAACTGCCAGGGCGGGACGGCGCCTTCCGCCACACCATCCTCGAAATCTACGACTACCGGTGCGCTGCGTGCGGCATCCGTGTAAAGATCGACCACGATCTGTCCCTGGTGGAGGCGGCCCACATCATCCCGTTCGGCGTCAGTCGGAACGACAAACCCGACAACGGTCTGGCCCTTTGCCCAAACCATCACTGGGCCATGGACCGTTTCCTCATCGCTCCATGCCCTGACTCGAAACGCCGCGCCGGCGTCTGGCGCGTCGGGTCCGGGCTGGATGCGCGGATCGAAGGCCAGAAGGACCTGGTTGCCCTCACCAACCAGCCCATCATCCCGCCGCGGGAGGAGAAGTTTTACCCCGCCATCGAGAGTCTCCGTTGGCGCGAGCAACACCTCAACGCAAAGTACTGATCCGGCAGATGGAAATCCACGGCACCATTCCCACCCCGCTCGCCCTTCCGGTTTTCGGAGAAATCGAAACGAGCCGCGTCCTCGCCCTGGATGACCTCTTTGCCGTCGTTTCCGACAAGTTCCCGGTCTCCCCCGGCCACACCCTGATCATCGCGCGCCGCCCCGTAGCCCGCTTCCGGGATCTCACGGCGGCCGAAAAAGCTCGCCTGCTGGTCTGGATCGGCTGGACCCAGGAGAACCTGGTCTCGAGGCTCTCCCCGGCCCCCGGCGCGTTTAACCTCGGCGTCAATGACGGCCAGGCCGCAGGTCAGACGATGGCCCAGTTTCATTTCCACGTCATCCCGCGCTACGCGGGCGATGTCCCGGATCCCCGTGGCGGCGTTCGCCACGTCATCCCTACCAAGGCAAACTACTGGTCCCAACCAAGCAAGGCCACGAAACCGGACTTGCCTCTGCGTGAGCTTTCCGGGCGCACGAAACGGTGCCTCACAGCAGCGGGAATTCCTGCGGAGAGGAGAGCTGTCCTCGAGGCTCTGAAAACCGGAGCTCTCTCGTTCCGCACCACCCTCTACGGTAAATACACGCACCGGGATGTTTGCCGCTGGCTCGGCATCGAGGAATCATTCCGCCCGCTGGGCGTTCCCATCGAAGTCCGGCCGTTCGTTGAAAACGGACTCTCCTACAGGGCAAATGGCGTTCTCGGCCGGGCGGGCATCCCAGCCGAGAAAGCGGCCGTCCGGGACGCCCTTGAGAGCGGCGCGCTTGTCCCAGGAAAACGCCCCTACAACTACGGCGCGCGAACCCACGCCGAGCTCCGTCGCTGGGCCGCCAGCCAACGGGAATAGACAGTGCAACTTGGCGTTTTTCTCCGGTGATAAACGCCTGCGTTTGATGCCGCTCGCCGGGGTCGAGCAGGGCGGACGTATTGGTGCAGAGCGGAACGGCGTGTCCAAGACAAAGGTCCGGCGCTTTGGCGCTGCGGTGTCTGAAAGCACTCGATGATCTTGACCCCCTGCGAGGCGGCTGTCATGGTCGTTGGACGCTTATGAGCAACGGATTGAAGGGAAGAATCGCCCTGGTGACGGGCGCCAGCCGAGGGATTGGCCGGGGCGCCGCCTTGGCGTTGGCCAAGGCCGGGGTGGATGTGGCGGTCAACTTTCAGACCCGTGAGGCGGAGGCCAACGCGGTTTGCGCGGAAATCCAGCGCGTCGGTCGGCGCGCGTTGGCCATCCAGGCTGATGTGTCCAAGGCCGGCGAGGTTTCCCGGTTGGTGGAGCAGGTTGAGCGCGGTCTGGGCGGCATCGACATCCTGGTGAACAACGCGGGCATCAGCCGGCCTCAACCACTCACCGACATCACGGAGGCGGACTGGGACGAGGTTTTCGCGGTCAACCTCAAGTCCATGTTTCTGGTCACGCAAGCGGTCTTGCCCGGGATGCGCCAACGGAGGTGGGGCCGGATCATCAACCTGTCCTCGGTGGCGGCCCAACTGGGCGGCGTCATTGGGCCGCATTACGCCGCGTCCAAGGCCGGCGCCATTGGGCTGACGCATTCGTACGCGGCGCTGCTGGCGAAGGAGGGCATCACGGTGAACGCCATCGCCCCGGCGCTGATCGAGACCGAGATGATTACGAGCAATCCGCGGGCGCGGCCGGACCTGGTTCCCCTGGGCCGGTTCGGTACGGTGGAGGAAACCGCCGACGTGGTGGTGATGCTGGCCAACAATGGCTATATGACCGGCCAGACGATCAGCGTGAATGGTGGCTGGTATATGACTTAGGCGCGTGATGGGCAAGAGGAGCTCAGTCCATTCGTGTTCTTTGGGAACCCAGGCAGGGCTTCATCGGGTAAATCCGAGTTCCTGGGGAGTCCGGCGGGTGATGCCGAAGATGGCTGTTTGGCCATCGTGAAAGCGTTCCTGCATCTCGAAGTTCTCGAACGCAACGCCGCCGGGAATGGGGCGAGCAGAAAGCCAGTAAGTATAACGGCCGTTGACGACCACGTGCAGATCATCACCGAAGTCGCCGGCGTCCCTGGCCCAGTACTGCGTGACCTGGCTGCCGGCGTAATGCCAGAGCTCCGAGCCGGGGAACGGGAAGACCGAAGCTGGGCTTTCCTCATTATTGGTCATGGCCGCCAAGACGCGACCATCGGTGGTTCGATGCAGGCGAGACAAGGGGTAGTGACGGGGCGGCGCGAAGTCCTTTCCCTGGTAATCCTGGTAAACCCGGAGGCTGCTGAGCACCTCGTGCTTGAGCCAGAGCAAGCGAGTGCGGGCCAGGTTGCCCATGGTGGCCGTCAGGATGCAGTAATCCAGAGGCGCGCAGTCGGGTTCCTGGAACACGCTCAGCGCGAGTTCGTCGGGCCGGTCGCTGCGCTGATGGAGGACCAGGCGGACGTGGGCGCCGTTGTCGAACTTCTCGACGCGCAACCCCACCTCGAGTTGCTCTCCGCCGTCGGGCAACTTGCGGAGGTTTCCCTGAGCCGCATTGGTCACGGCCGTCTCGCCGGGACCTTCAGCCCAGATACGTTTGCCGCCCAGACCGTCGAGTTGGCTGCGTTCGAGTTCACTGAAACCGCGGCGGCCATGCACGATGGGTTCCACGGCGATGAAGTTGATGAGGTCGTAACGCGCACCGGCAAGGACCGGATGGCCGAGTCGGATCAAGCCGCGCGGTTCGCCGCCCCGAAACCCTGCGGGCGCCACGGCCCAGAGCAAGCCGCCCCGCGCCCCCCAAACCGGCTGGTTGGTGCTCAATCCCGGACGAACCCAATCCGCCCCGAGGGCCACGGTCGATGCCGCCAGCAAAAGCCCAACGATGAGCAGGCGATTCATCCAGCCCGCTTCAGTCGCGGGCTGAGGGCTTGCCCCGAGGGCGGGTTGGACCTTGAGCTTCGTCATGCTGGCAGCATAGGCAAGCGCGGTTCGCGACGCCATCTTCAGATAAGATACGGACCGAGGATAGCCGCAGCGGGGGCGGCGAGGCGGAACTTCGTATTGGTCATTATCGGGGTTTATCGGTTGTGGCGGGGCGCAAGGCAAGCTGGACCGATTGGCCGCCGGTTCGTGGGAGGTTAAAGGTGTGACTCCAGGACCGGGTGGTAGAATCATAGTCCGTCTGCCAGAAGTCGTTGCCATGGATGGCTTGGCTGAAGGGGCGGTCGTTGACTCGCAGCTCATAGCCACGATGGCTGGCCAGACCGGTGAAAGTCACGGGCAGCCATCCCAGGCCCCCCTGCACTGCAAGCTGGGCACCTTGGTTGGTATCCACCCCCACGACCAAGGGGAAAAGGCACGGCACCGTGCCGCGCCGGGTCTCCACCCGCAAGGCATTCCCCGCCGCCTCGCGCTGAACCAAGCGCCAGGTGTCGGCGCCGGCGGCCAGCGCCTCCCGGAACGGCTCGTTGGGGCCATAGTAGGCTTTGGCATCCGCGGGAAAAATGACCATTTCCACTTCGGCCTCGACAAAGTCGCCGGGGAGGAGCGCGCTGGCTTCGGGTGGCGGCGCCAGTTCGATGACCGTCTTAAAATTGCCCTGGCTGGGCCACCGGCAAGGTAAATGCAGGCTATCAGCACCACCAACACAAGGTCATCGGAGCGGGGCCATGTGAAAGGGTTGGCGGGTCACCAGCGCCAACGCCAATGACGTGCGCAGGATCTGGCCGCCGCCCTCGCCTTCTGAGCCATCAAGGGTGATCATGGCATTCCGATCAGTCTTCCGGCCGCTCGCCGGCCGGCGCCATCTTGACCAGCTTGGGATCAAACTGGCCCAGGATGGTGACCAGATCGCTCTGGGCAGCCATCACCTAGTGAATGTTCTTATAGACCATCGGCACCTCGTCCAATCCGGCGGAGATGAGGGTTACTCCCTGCTCGCGCAGGAAGCGGTTGGCGTCCTTCCAGTTGAACTTGTCGTTCGCGGCCTTGCGGCTCATCACGCGACCCGCCCCGTGCGAGGCCGAGTTGAGCGATTCGGCGTTGCCCTTGCCGGCGACGACAAAGCCCGGGGTGGCCATGGACCCGGGGATGATCCCCATCACCCCCTCGCCCGCCGGGGTAGCGCCCTTGCGATGCACAATGACTTCGCGCTCGACACCGTTGATGAGGTGTCGCTCTTTCCAGGCGAAGTTGTGGTGGTTCTCCAGGTCCAGGAGCACCTCGGCGCCGAGGTTGGCGGCCATGTGTTGGTGGATCAGGGCGTGGTTGGCGGCGGCGTAACGGCCCATCAGTTCCATGGCCGCCCAGTATTCCTGGCCTTCCTGCGAATCCAGAGACAACCAGGCCAGGCGCTTCAACTCGCTCGGCAAATCCGGGAATTGGCTGAAGGCGAGTTTGCTGTAATGATCGCACACCGCCGCACCCGTGCCCCGGCTCCCGCTGTGGGAGAGCAACGCCACGTAGGTCCCCGGCTCGAGACCGTGGATCGGTCCCTGCGCCGTAAAGGTGCCGAACTCGACAAAGTGGTTGCCGCTGCCGCTGGTGCCCAGTTGCGACCAGGCCCGGTCCTTGTTCTGCCGGGTGATGGGACTGGCGGTCCAATCGGCATCCATCACCTCGTGGTGACGGCGGTCCCGGAAGTTGGCGCCGACGCCAAAGCGGGTCTCGGCCTCAATCGCCCGGGTGAGCCGGTCCTGGTGCCGTTCCAGGTCCAGTGGCGGGAGGTCGAGCACCGTCATCTTCATCCGGCAGGCGATGTCCACGCCCACCGCGTAGGGGATGACCGCGTTCTCCGTGGCCAGCACGCCCCCAATGGGCAGACCGTAACCGACGTGGGCGTCGGGCATGAGGGCGCCCGCCACCGCCACCGGCAGCAGGCAGGCGCGCTCCATCTGCATAACCGCCTCGTGTTCAATCCCATCTCCCCATTGGCGGTATTTGATGGGCTCGCTCCGCGGCGGCGGCGGGGCCTTCAGCAGCGCTTTGGCGAACTCCCCGCGCAGCTTGTCATCGGTAAAGCCTGAGGGATTGGCGATGACGGCTTTCACTTCCTCCTCCAGGCGGGTCTTGTCGCCGCCGGCGAGGATGAATTTGGTGATGAAATCGGTGGCCCGCCGGGTGGCCTCACCCAGGGGAACTCCGAGACGGATAAAATCTTTGGTGTTCATAAAGTACTCCGCGATGTAGCGCTCTCTGACCAGCCCGTCGTGCGGGAATGTGACAAGGCTGAACCGGTTGTGCGAGCAGCATTTTGGTTTTGAAGGCAGGGCCGTCTTGGGCAAGGCCCTACCATACACTCAGCCCTCCACGAACAGCTTCCAGTCCCCAATGCCGTGGGCATTGCGGATGGCGGCCGAAGCGGGCAACTCCCGCGGCGCGCGGGGGATGGACAGGAGCTTCAGGCCGGCCTCGTGCGGCAGGCGGTCGGCCTTGCGCTGGTTCACTTCCTTGGCCGACCAGACCAGGTTCTCCCAGGCGTCCTTGCCGCCGCGCGAGCGGGGCACGACGTGATCGAGGCTGCCCTCCTCCGGACGCAGGACCCGACCGGTGTACTGGCAGCGGTTGCCGTCGCGCTCTCGGATGGCACGCGCGCAGAGCTTCGGGCGCTTCTTCGGCACCTTGGCGTAATTGAGCGCCACGATCACCGTCGGCACGCGGATTGGGCCGCGGACGGTTTGCACCGTCTCATCCTGTTCGCGGATCGGCAGGGTGATCCACTCCGTCCACGTAACCGGGCGGATGTGGTCCTGGCCTTCGATCTCTAGGGCGGTGGCCACGTTGGTGGCCATCATGCAGAACGCCTCTTGGGGCGTGCGCACGTTGATGGCCTGCCAGTTGCGGTTCAGGACTAAGACGGTCGCTTTGGTCAATGTACTGCTCATATAAAAACTGGAAACTGCTCAGCCCGCTCCCTGGTCTCTTCAACGAAGCCAGGAAGGGCGGAATTCAGGTGTTTGTTCTTTGTTGGGCGGCGTAGCGGCGACTCGGCAGAGCGCCGGATTATTCTTCTTGTGACCGAGATCAAGCTACGCACATGACTTCTTGAGCCGAGGGTCGGGAGCCCGCGGTATGGTCCCGCGGAGAATCCTCCGGGGGCGGCCGGGGAGGAGAAGATCGGCGGCGTTTTCATAAACGCCGCTACGAAACTCGGCGAATTACTTGACCTCTCCGCCTATGTAATACATAGTATTACGTATGGTCAAAACCATTAGCAAAGTGGGCAACTCGCATGGGGTCATTTTTGATGCCGCCCTCCTGGAGTTAGCGCACCTCAGGCCCGGCGATGAAATCAATGTCGAGGTCCATGAGGGGGGTACCATTACCCTGACGCCCCTCCGGCCGCGGCCGGCGGCGGAGGAGGTTTCCAAGGTGATTCGGTCCACGATGAAGGATTACGCCCGGACGATGAAGAAGCTGGCGTGAAGCCATCGCCTGACACCTGCTTTCACCTCACCGTGGAGATCGTAAGGGAAATCCACCGTGAGGCGATCATGCGATTTGGCGGCTCCGAGGGAGTTCGCGACCTCGCATTGTTGGAATCCGCCGTCGCCGCGCCCCAAGCCAGTTTTCGTGGCCAATCACCCTATTCCGACCTGGCAGAAGTGGCGGCGGCGTACTTGTATTATCTTTGCCGGAACCACCCGTTCATCGACGGCAAAAAGCGCGCGGCACTGGGCGCCTGCCTCGTGTTCCTTCGCCTCAACGGAGTCGAACCCCTGGCCGACGGACCTGAATGGGGAGATCTGGTCCTGGCGGTTGCCGCCAGCCAACTCGACCGCGAGACGACCACGGGCCGGCTGCGTGCGTTGCTGCCCAAAAACGACCGTTCTTGAACCTCGGATCTGGCATTCAAAATGGCTGTCCGGAACGGACTTGCATCCGCCTTCGCTCGGAGCTACGGCGGGACAGGCCAATATGACCGTCCCGCGCCTGCGGGAGCGGTGTCCTACTAATTAGACGACCCGGCACCGCGCCAGCGCGAATAGTCAATGGCACATTGTCGATGGCCGAGGGAAGCCAGCCGGTCCGCCTTGGCTATGTGCCATTTGCGATTGGCGATCGCGCCGAAGCCGCTGGCGGAGCCGGAGGTAGTTGCAACCTCAACAAACCCGATTCAAAGTCGGTTGCATCACTTTAATACTTGTAGGCCAAAATGGTGCTCGCGGCAGGACTCGCACCCGCACTGGCGACGCCCTCGACGTCGAGTCTCTTCTGTTGGACTACGCGAGCAGAAAGGTCTGGGGCCTCCCGCCAGTGTCGCTCCGGCCGGGCTTGCTTACAAGACAAGCATGCGGGCTGCCGCAAGGAGGCGAAATGGTCTGGCAACCCGCGGGTGTGGGGAAGGCGGGCTTGGCAAGCCGTAGCTTTATGCGAAGGCTGCTCGCAATCCCCGGTCTTGCCCTGGGCGGAGCTGGCCTATGAAACCTGCTTGAGTGCTGGCTCGATTGCGCGATGGTGGCGGATCATCAACGGGAGGAGACCGAGCGAAAACCGGCACAAAACTATTGACGAATTCGGTAGGTTTGGAATAGTGCCCTCGGCTATCTCAGGCTCATTGGGTGTGGGCCTCGCACCGTGGAAACAGGCGATCAAGCCGTTGTGGCGGTGGGCAATGCGACCATGAAAATGAACCAATTAAACGTTCACCTCTTCCTGGCGTGGTGGGCTTCGTTGCGTGAACCGGTCGGCCCCGGCCGAGTTCGGCAAGGCCTCGCTCCCAGCCCGTTCGCGTCCAACGCGATGCGGTCGCTTCCGCGCTCCCTCCTAGGCCTCGCCCTGCTGCTCGCTCCGGCGGTGTGGGCGCAAACCGGGTTGGGCACCTACCAGTTAACGGAAGGTCCGGCGGCCGGCAGCGATAGCGTAGTCCTCATGGCGACGAATTCCTGGGTTGCCCAGGCGGGCGGTAGCTGGCTCTATTTGCCCACCACGAATTACAGTGGCACCGGCAACAGGAATCTAATTTTCAACTTCACGGCCAACCATGGTGCGACGCGCACCAGCACGCTCCTGATCGCCGGCCAGACCCTGACTGTCACCCAGGCCGGCGCCACGTACAGCGCCGCCAACCCGTTGACCGCCCTGCTCGCCTCGGGCCTGAACGCTCCTTCGGCCGTGGCGCTGGACGGCGCTGGGAATGTTTATATCGCGGACACTGGAAACAACGCGATCAAAAAGTGGACAGTGGCCAACGGCCCGGTCTCCACGCTGGTCTCCTCAGGACTATTGCGGCCGAACGGCGTAGCGGTGGACGGCGCGGGCAACGTCTATATCGCGGACACCGGCAACAATGTGATCAAGAAACGGGCGGCGTCCAGCGCTATCAGCACGCTGGTCCAAACGCCCCAGGTTGCTGGCCCGTGCGGCGTGGCATTGGACAGTGTGACCAATGTTTACATCGCCGACACCGGAGACAACGCCATCAAGGAGGTTTTGGTGCAGCTCTATGGCTCGGTTTCGACCCTGGTCGCCCCCTACCTGAACCCTGCCTACCAGGTGAAGGTTCCGTCTGCTGTGGCGGTCGACGGCCCGGGCAATGTCTATATCGCCGACACCGGGGACAACGCGATCAAAGAGTTGATCGCCGCCAACAACGCCACTAAAGCACTCACCACGCTGGTCTCCTCAGGACTGGCCCAGCCCGATGGCGTGGCGGTGGACGGCGGGGGCAACGTCTATATCGCTGACAGTGCGCACAACGCGATCAAGAAGTGGACGGCGGCCAGCGGAGTTCTCACCACTCTGGTCTCCTCGGGGTTGGCCCAACCCTATGGCCTCGCGGTGGACGGCGCCGGCAATGTCTATATCGCCGACAGCGGCAACAACGCGATCAAGGAACTGCCTCGGGCGTTTGTGGATGCGACGACCAAGACCGAACCAGCCAGCGCGGGCAGCGACGTCTTGCCGGCCGTGCTACCCCTTGCAGAGAATCTGAGCGGCCCCTTCGCCCCCACCAGTGATGCGGCATGGTTGACGCTGGGCGCTGTGGTGAACGGCGTGGTGAGTTTTTCCTTCACCGCCAACAACTCATCCTCCAGCCGTACGGCCCATATCACTTTGCTCGGCCAAAGCATTGCCGTCACCCAGGCAGCTATGGCCGTGACGCCTCCGGTTCTCAGCGGATGGCAGAAGACAGCCAACGGCGGACCCAGTTTCGTCTTCACCAACAACCAGGGCGCGTCGTTCACCGTCCTGTCCACTACCAACCCGGGGTTGCCGTTGACGAACTGGGCCGTGGTGGGGACGCCCTCGAACAACGGTTCTGGCCGGTTCCAGTTCACCGCCCCCGCCCCAACCAACGATCCCCAGCGCTACTACCGCGTACGGTCGCCATAGCGCCCTCTGTCAAACGAGCGCTCTGCTGGCAAGCTACATCCCCGATAAATGGAGCGGGTAGCCGGAGTCGCACCTGGCTTCGCACTCCGCCCTACGGCGAGGCAGTCCGTCATCTCAGCCTTGGCAAAGCCGTGTTCTGCTCTTGAACCACACCCGCGTGACTCCATCAAGACTCATAAAATGCCGGCACGACAAGGCGCCTCTGGACAGAGGGACGCGCTCGTGTTATCCAAGTGCCGGGAATCCGGGCAGAGGCGCGCAAACTGAGCGCCGTCCAGGCCGCATAGATTGCTCATGAAGATCAGGCGAGTCGTTGTGCTCTTGTGCATTGGCGTTCTGTTGATTGCAGCAGGAGCCGCGTATGACCATTTCTGGAGAAGCCGCCCGGTAGGCACCGGCCCAGCCGGGCCCGCAGTGCCCATGGCCCAGTTTTCTCGAACGTGGTCGCAAAAGACGTTCTTGCTCATTGGGCTCGGTGATAGCGTAACGGCGGGTTTTGGCGCTCGTCAGGGTTACGCGTATCTCGACCGATTGGTCACGAATCCACCCGATGAATTTCAGGACATGACCGGAAGGTGCCTGCATGCGGTTTTGCCACATCTCCGGGTCACCAACCTGGCGGTGTCGGGCAGCACCTCCGGCGAGCACGCCAGCCAACAGATCTCCCGCCTGCCCATAGCTAGTTCAAATGAGATTGCCCTGGTTGTCATGACAACCGGAGGGAACGACCTCATTCATAATTACGGGCGCACTCCTCCGCGAGAAGAAGCGGTGTACGGAGCCGCGTTGAACCAAGCGTTGCCGTGGGTTACTAATTTCGAGGCACGGCTGGAAGGGATGGTCCAAGGGCTCAGCGCCCATTTCCCCGCGGGCTGTCACGTATTCCTCGCGAACATTTTTGATCCTACGGATGAGGTCGGTGACATCCAGCACGCGGGGCTGCCCAGTTGGAGGGACGGTTTGACAATCCTGGCTGCTTACAACGACGTCATCCGCCGTTGTGCTGAGAGACATCCATTCGTTCATCCGGTAGATGTACACGCCGCCCGCACAAAGTCCGCGATGACCGCCGGCACGCTGGTGTCGAAACCCACGACGTCCAGCATCCCACGGTCGTTCGGGTCGGCCAGGGTGAAGCCGTTGGAGGTCATGCCTACAACGATTGCCTTGGCGTCGCCGATGAACTCATCCCGATACTGCCGCAGGGCCTGTGCCGGGTGGAGGTTGCCCGCCCAAGTCTCGCTGTCCGTGTAGGTCACGAAGGCCGAGACCCGCACGTGGTTCCGGCGAGCCCAGACCATCGGCAGCGAGCAGTCCGTGCCACCCATGGGGATGGCACGCACCTTCTCGATGACGCTGTCCAGGCGCATCCGGGGCGACAGGGCGACCCGGGTAATGCCCGATTCACCGCCGCCCCACTGACCGCCGTGACCGCCGGCCGCCGCGCTGAACGCGATGATCTCGCATTGAGGCTCGGTGGCCGCGGTGACCAGGGCCATGGCGGCGCTGGCCTCACGGGCCGAGAGGCACGAACCGGCGACCATCGAGCTGTCCATCGAACCGCTGACGTCCAGGGCCAGGAGCACTGGCTTGCCGCACGGCTCGACGTTCTGGAAGGTGGCGTAAAACGCCGCATCCAGGGCATCGATGATCTTCGGCACCGGCTGCCACGTGAGGCTGCCTTTCTCACCGCGGCCTTGGGCATACACCTTCTGGGCGATTAACAAGGCCAGCGGGTGGATGCGGGCGCGTTTGAGCAGGGCTTGGTCACCCAGCTTGCGGATGACCAGATCCGCCGCCTCGCTGAGCGGCTTGACCAGGCCAATGGCGGTCAGCTTGCCGAGGTTACGCACCAGGGCGGTGACCGGCATGCGTTGCAGGAGGGCATCCCAGACCGCGACCTCGTTCAGCCACTGGGTCGGGATTGCCTCGCGCGGGAGGTCGTGATCGTGGATCAGGTCCACGATCTCGGCCTTGCTCGAAGCCTTCCTGGCTTGCTCGAAGGCCTCGATGATCTCCGGCAGTTTGCCGGCCGGAGCGTAGGTGGCCACCCGGTCTTCACCGTTGACCTTGCGTTTGACCGTGCGCTCGCCCAGGCCGTCCGCGCCGGACAAAATCCAGCGGAAGACGGCTTCGTGCTGCGGGGACGGAGCCTTCGGGTGGGCCAGGCGGAGCAGGTCGCCGTGCGACCAGCGATCGCGCTGCTGGTACTTCACAACCTGGTAGGCCAGCTTGTCGGCTGCCTGGTCGAGATACCAGCGGCCCACGGCGTTGCGCAGGCCACGGCCCCAACCGCGCAGGGCATGGACGTACTCGGCGAAGTGGAACAGGTGGGTGCCGATGCGGCAGACCTTGGGCAGGTTTTGGAAGGCCAGGGCCTTGGCTTCCGGGCCGCCGTGAGCCGCCACGAGGGCCAGGGCGAAGATGGCCGGGTCGTTTTTCGGAGCCCGGCCAGCCTCGCTGACCTCGACGATACGGTTCACCGCACGCACGCCGTCCGCCTGGATGCAGCGGACAATCGCGTCGTGGTTCTGTTTCACGAGGTCCTGCTCGGTGATGTAGTAAGTCCCCCCTTCGGCGCCGAGGACGAGGAACCGGTCAAACCGGGTCCAGTCATCGACCTGCCAGGAGTAACCCCCGGCCGAGTTGGCCACCTGGGTCGAGCCCGGGATGGGCTGCGACTGCGGGGTGACCCGGCGGTGGAAGAGTTTTGCGTAGTTGAGAGCCATAATTTAAGTGAGGAGTTGAAAGTGCCCAGTGTAAAGTGGAAGAGACCGGGGCCACCCGGCCTTCATTTTGCATGTTTCACTATGCACTTTGCATTTAAGCGCTGCGGACAAGTTGGTCAGCGTGGGATTGATTCGTTTGCATGCGATAACCCACGCCATTCGGCCCGCAGTTAAATGGAAAGTGAAAAGTGCGTAGCGCATAGTCATTCTTCACCTTTCACTCTTCACTTTTCACTTGATTGGTGGGCAAGGGACGCCGTGGGATTACTCCTTGCGGAGGCTGCTCTGCCACTGAGCTACTGCCCCATCTGGTGGAGCAGGTCGGATTCGAACCGACGACCAACGATAACCCACAACTTCGGCCCATCAAAAAACGAAATCGGCTGAAATAAAGGGACGGACAAGGGACGACCTCGATGTTTCCGCGCGGGAATCGAACCCGCATCTTCCCGTTGGTGGGGAAGCTCTATCTCATCTGAGCTACCGGAGCTGGAGCAGGCGCCGAGAATTGCACTCGGACCTCGACGTTGGCGACGTCGCGTGCTGCGGTTGCACCACGCCTGCGAAAAATGGGGCGAACGAGCGGGTTTGCACCGCCATGGGCCAGATTCACAATCTGGAGCTTTGCTCATTAAGCTACGTTCGCCATTGGGGAATGGAAATTGGTCCGAGCGGTGGGAGTCGCACCCACGTGATCTTGCTCCCAGGGCAAGTGCCTGGCTTCTAGGCTACGCTCGGATGGCAGGCGGATTCGGTGCTGCCCCGAACTCGCTGGGGTTTGGAGGCCCGGCTGCGCTGCTGGCGCCCCGCCTGTTGAAAACGAATATCCTCGTAGATAGCGGCGTCTCGGAAGCACCCCCATTGGTCGGCATTCCTGCGGCGCTCTACCAAGTCGCCGCTACAAGCCCGGAAAACACGGGGTCGCTGCTCGCAGGCAGACATTAACCCCGTGAAATCCGGTCCTTCCACCCTCCGCAGTTCCTTGGCGTTAAGACGGGCGAAACCAGACCGAGCAGGACCGCTTGGGCATCGCTATCGTTGCTGCGATGCTACGGAAGACGAGCCGTGGCGACGGTAGACGCGCTAACGCCGAAGCGAACGCGTCTTGTAAGTGAGGAGTGGCCGGAAGGTGGCGATGACCGAGACAAGCCCGGCCTGCACCAGGTCCGCGACCACATCCTCAATGTTTTTGTAGGCGGCGGGAGCCTCCTCGTAGAGCAACTCGCGCGGCTCGCAGATGACCCGGCCGCCCAGCGGCGTCTCGGTCAACTGCTGAATAGCGAAGCGCTCGCGCATGCGCAGGCGGGTTTCGCTCCGCGCCCATTTGCGACCGGCACCGTGGGCCAGCGACCAGGCGTGGTCGGCGCGATCCCCGATCGGCTTCACGAGGTAGCTGAGCGACCCACGCGAACCGGGGATCATCACCGGCTCCCCTTCGGCGGCCACGGCGCCCTTGCGATGCACCCAGACCGCTTGGCCTTCGTTCTCGTAACGGGTGATGCTGTTGTGGCAGGCGTCCCAGAGGCACTCGGCTTCAGCTCCCAACGCCTCGGCGAATCGTCGTGCGATGAGCGCCCGATTTGCCTTGGCCCACCGCAGGGCCGCGTCGTGATCTCGGAGATAGCCCGCCGCGGCAAACGAGTCGGAGTCGGCGCCCTTCGCCTGATGCTCGTGCACAAAAGCGCGCAGGATGGATTCGCCCAAGCCACGAGAACCGCTGTGGACCAGAGCCACCAGTTGCTGTTTGCCGAGGCCCAACCGCCGGAAGGCCGATACGTCCAAGACTTCCTCGATCTTCTGGAGCTCGGCGAAATGGTTTCCGCCGCCGATGGTCCCCAGCGCCTCGTCGAACTCCGTAGGTTCAAGCCCCGCTGCGGCGAGAACCTCGCCTACGTCGCCCTCCCACGGGTGCTCCAGGTCGAAGCGAAGGTCAGGCCACCCGCCTACGCGCTTCGCGCTACGGCGCGGCAGGCCCGCTTCGCGCTTCGCGCTACGGCGCGGCAGGCCCGCTACGCGCTTCGCGCTACGGCGCGGCAGGCCCGCTACGCGCTTCGCGCTACGGCGCGGCAGGCCCGCTTCGCGCTTCGCGCTACGACGCGGCAGGCCCGCTTCGCGCTCCGCGCTACGGCGCGGCAGGCCCGCTACGCGCTCCGCGCTTCGGCGCGACGAGCCGGCGGTTAGGGAGCGTT